>OCVV012865009.1_pt1 | contig 88641 bp, 53 predicted proteins | sample 1539721 | NCBI WGS metagenome assembly OCVV01 (sample SAMN02144230, study PRJEB22623) | gut metagenome | biome: sheep rumen | host: Ovis aries | place: New Zealand
GGGGCGTAGAGGGATTCGATGACGGGAACGGGGGCGGAGAAGCGGCCGGAGCGCACCACGTAGAACTCCTCGGTGAGGGTGGTGTTCTCCTCGGGGCAGGCTTCCCAGTAGTACTCAGTGCACTGAGCCTTCACGTTGCGGTAGATGTTCCAGTTGTAGAATCCGTACAGGCCGTACAGGCGGTTGTTGCCGGTGAGGACGCTGAGCCAGCCTCGGCCGGAGAGCTGCTGCACAGGCTGCAGGCCGGCCTCGCGCGGTGCGGTGAGCTTCACATAGCTCCTGTTCTCTGCATTCCAGATGATATACTGTGCCGATATCTTGTCGCCTACATAGACCGGATCGCCGGGCTTAATCTCAGAACCATCACGGAAGAAGCGGCGCTCCAGCGTGAATCCGTTGCCGGAAGCCTTGATGTCCTCCAGCGGGGCGTCATAATCTGCCGACAGTGCCAGCACGCGCGTATCCAAAACGGCCTCTGAGCCGCGCAGGATTGCGTCGATGGCATCTACGAAGGCGGGATCAGTATCCCACTTCTGGGTTTCCTTCTGGAGCATGAGCCAGAGGCGGATGCCGTCGGCAATCTCCGGCGAGTCGTCGTTCAAGAGGCCTGCCAGCATGGCATGGGCATAGGCTTCGCTTTCCAGGAGGCCGCGCCAGGGCATGACGGCGTTGGGGTAGTACCAGCCGCCGTCGCGGTGACGTACTGCGTACTCCAGCAGGGAGGTTACATCGGCCTTTATTGAGCTGGTGAGCTTGGAGCTCCAGGTGATGCCCCAGGCCTTTGCAAGGGCCTTTCCTTCGGAGGAGGCGGCAAGGTTCCGGAGCGTGGTGAGGCGGCGGGCCTTGGCGATGATCTGCCCCTCAAGCCCGCGCTTGGAGGACGGCGTGAGGTAGTTCTTTGCGTATTTCTTGAACTCGGTCATGCGCTTCTTGTCGCTTGCCGAAACCGGTTTCACCTCGAAAGGAACGCCTGCATACATGGCCCTGACGTGCATATACTGCGCATCTGAGAGCCAGCCGCACCACAGCGGACGTACGGTGCCGAACTGGTTTGCATCCAGGAACTTCACGGAAGAAGTGACATCGGGGACATCCACCCCGCGGGCCTTCAGAAGCGCAAATCGCTCCAGCACCACGGCGGTAATCACTGCCGATGAGTTCATCCCCTCGAACCAGGCGAAGCCGCCGTCGGAATTGCGGCAGGCGAGGATTTCCTTGAGGAGAGATTCCTCGACTTCGCCCGGAATGACAGAGAGCCGGGCGGCGATGTTTTGGACGTACCAGGCTTCGGTGAGGGAGAGGACGTCCTTGCCGGAGGGTTCGGCGTGGGAGGGGATGGCGTCCTTGACCATGTCCAGGACGGTGATTTCCTTAAGCTGTGCCGATTCTCCGGAAACGTTCACGAAACGGCCCCTGAGCTCCTTCAGAAGGGCCTCGCGCGACATGCCGGCAAGCAGCACGGCGCTGTGGGCCTCGGTGAGGCTCTGGCGTGCCTTCAGCACCGGGACGGTGACGCGGACGGCGTCGGAGAACTCGTCGGCGATGAAGGAGGCTGTGACGGAGAGAGGGCCTTCTTCCGAGGCATTGACAGGGAAGGAGACGGTCATGGTTTCGCCAGCGGGAACGGTGACGCGCTCTGTCTGGACAGTTCCGTTCACGTCAAGCCGGAAGGTGCCGGAGACGGGGATGTCGGCGACGCTGGAGACGGTGACGGCGGCATTCCACTTGTCGCCCTCGTACAGGAAGCGGGGCTCAAGGATGGAGACCTTCACAGGCAGGGAAACCACCATGAAGTCTTCGGCAGTGGCGTTCTGCATCTCCTTCGTGTGCGCATATACGCGTACATAATAGGTAGAGAGCTTGTCGGACGTGCGGAAGGTGAAGGACAGGTTGCCGGCGTCGTCGGACCTTAGATGCGGCTGGAAGGTGAGCGCGTTCTCGAACTCGGAACGGATTGCGACAGGCTCGTCGGATGCCCCTGCTCCGGTTTCCTTGGCAGCTGCCATGTCGGCCGATTCGTAAGCCAGCTCTTCTTCTACCATTGCGTTCATGGCAACGGCACCGGCTGCACGGGATTTCATCATTGGTGCAGCAAGAGGCATGGCGTCTTCAAGGGCATAGTCCTCACCGCCGCCGGAGACGATTCCGCAGGCGTCGTGTACGTAGACGGTGGCCACGGAATAATCGGCCATTGAGACCTGGGGCCACCAGTTGTGGGAGATTGCGTCGATGCTCTTGTCCCACACGGCGGCAAGTGCTTCCACGCCGGGAACGGTCTTAAGGGAGAAGGTATATTCGGTGCCGGGGTAGGCCTTGTCCGTGAAGCGGGAGAAGGTGAGCGGCAGGCTGAACTTGGTCTTTTCGCGGCGGAACTGCTTTCCGTAGGTGAAGGAGTCGCCGTCGGCAAACCAGAAGATTTGGAGGCGTACAGCGTCGGGGTAGGCGGTCTTGTAGTCGATTTTCAGATCGGCCATACCCTTGGCCTGCAGCTTCTTGGAGTAGAGGACGGTGCCCTTGTCGCCGAAGAGGGTGACCACGGCGCAGGCGGTGCGGGGACCGTAGCCGAAGCGGGCCTCCACGGGGCCGGAGACGGTTTCTTTGCCGGGCAGGAATACGCGGTTTACGCCCTCAGGAATGGTCTTGTCGGTGGGGCGGAGGACCAGGAGGCGCGTCTCGGCGCTGCCTTTGGCCTTGTCGCCGGCGTGGGCATCGGCCTTTATGGTATAAACGCCCGCAGGGATGCCGTCAAGCGAGATTTCGAAGGGCTTTCCGGATTTTGCCGATCCACTGCCGATGCCTTCGATGGCGTAATGTACGTCCAGGGGCACTTCGCTGCCGGAATCGTCCCTCACGTCGAGGCGCAGGCGCAGTACATTCTCCGTGACGATTGCCCTCTGGATGCGCGGTCCTCTCCAGCGCCAGCCGTAGACGGGTTCGTTCTTGAGGGTGAACTCGCCCTCGGCCTCATTCTCCACCGCTATGCCGATGGACAGCTCCTCGCTGATGGAGAAGCCGCTGCGGCTTTCGATGGTCTCGCCGGTGGGGTCGATGACCTTGACGGTGACGTCGTACCAGCCGGTGGAATTTGTGGGGACGCTGAATGCGAAGGTGTTGTCCGTGCCGATGACCTTGCTCTCCTCGTAGACGGTACCGTCATATCTCCTGACGGTGAGTTCGGCCCTGGCGCCGGTTACGTTGTGGCCGCTGTAGCTCTTCACGCTGCCGGTCACGGGGACCTCGTCGCCCGCAAAGTAGAGCTTTTTGTTACGGTCGATGCTTACCTCGAAGGTGGGAAGGACGAATTCGTCGACCCTGAAGGAATCGTGGCCGATGAACTTTTTGCCTTCCTTTATCTCCATGGAGAACCAGCCGTTGCGAAGGCCGGTGGGGATGTCGAATTCGCCGCTCACAGAGCCGAATTCATTGGTCTTGACGCTCTTGCGGGCCACTTCGTTGCCTTCGGAGTCGTTCATGATGACCGTGAGTTTGCGGCCTTCATTTACGCTGAGCTTCCGCATGCGGTCTCCGCTGTAGAGGACGGCCTTGAATTGGAGCTTGTCTCCGGGGTTGTAAGCGCCGCGGTCAAGGTAGATGTTGCAGCCTTCGGAGTCTCCGCTTTCGTAGAACTCGCTTGTGTCCAGCCACACGCTTCTTGACTTGCGATTGCCGCTTTCGGCAACCAGGCTGTAAGAGCTCTTGGTGTTTATCTTCTTGGATATGGAGCTGGGAAGGGGAGTGAATCCGTCAAGCGCCATGGAAGTGGATGCCACCGTGGTGGAGCCTTTCATGAGGCGGATGGTGGCGCGCCTTAGGGGTTCGCCGGTCTTGTAGTCGGCAACGTACACGCAGGCGCCGCGGGCGTCCCTCCGGGTTGCGATGGACAGCGTGTACTGCTGGTAATATGCCGATGCGAAGAGCTTCCCGTTCTTGGCTTCTACGATGTAAGGACCGTCAGAGAGGACCGGAAGGGCGATTTTGACGGTATCGGCCTTGTAGAAGCTGCCGGCCTTGTTGGTGACGTTCCAGGTCTTGAAGGGCTTCTTGGAGCCTTCCTGGGTAAGGGTGACGGCGGCCTTGTCAAGGTTCCGGAAAGTGATTACTATGTTGTTTTCCTTGAATTCTGCATTGAGGTCCCGGCCCTCCAGGTTGGAGAGGAGATACTCTACGGTGTTTTCCCTTTCGGCAATGAGCTTTTCCTCTCCGGTGAATGCCTTGCGGCGCTTTTCGAAGGCTTTGGCGCGGGCGTAGAGGTCCTTGTACTTTTCGTCCGTGGCGGGCTTGCTGCCATTGATTTCGTCGAGTTCGTTCTGGAGGAGGTCGGCCTCGGGGAGGAGACCTGCGGCGGTGCCTTTGTACTTGTCGGCAAGGGCCTTGAGGACTTTGATGCGGGCGTTCTTTTCGCTGGGGACCCTGTAGTACTCAAGGGCGGCGTTCAGGGGATATTTGCCCGCGATTTTCTCCCGGAGTTCTTTCTCGGCCTCCTTGTGGCCGCGGGAGCTAAGGCGCCACAGGACGTATTCGCCGTTATCCGTTATGAAGTGGGGGAGAACTCCGCCAAGGAAACTTCCCACGCCGCGGAAAAACGGCTCCGTACGGCCCTCTACGGGGTTTTCTTTTATGTGCCGATACAGGGCATCCGCACTGGCGCCGTTGTACTGGTCCATCCATACGAAGGTTACCATGGGGTCTCCGAAATCCTTCACTTCCTGCTCCAGGGCCTTCCTTGCGGGTTCGCGTTCTTTCCAGTTGCGCCGGGCCACGGTCTCTACATAGAGCGTGGCGGCGTCGTAGAAGTCTACGGTAAGATGCTGCTCCACGGCCTTGGCTTTAATCTCCTGTAGGATTTTGGCCTCGGTCTGGGGCTTGTCGGCGTTCTTTGCCTCCTGGTACTTTGTCCAGAGGTCTGTGAGGATGTGTCCGTCGTTCATGATGAGGGCTGCGATTGCAGAAAGAATCAGATTCATAGTCGTTATAGGTTACCGTGTCCGTTTCCTATTCAAGTTCTGTGCCTTGCAGCGCTTCGGCTACCACAAAGGCGCTTCCGCCGATGTATATTATGGCATCCTTCCCGGCTTCCCTTAGCGCCATCTCCACCCCCGCCTTCACCGACGGGGCGGTTGTGGCCCTTTTGTCATTTCGAGCGGAGCCGCAGGCGTAGTCGAGAAATCTCTCCAGAATGTCATCGGCCTTCCTTGCCCTTGGGGTGTCCGGGGTGACGAAGATGTAGCGGGCTTTCCGGGGCATGAGAGGGAGGATGGCGTCGAGGTCCTTGTCGGCCATGATGCCGTAGACGATGAAAAGGGGCTTGCCGGTAGCCTCCAGGGCCTCGAAGTTGCTGCGGAGGGCGTGGGCGTTGTGGCCGATGTCGGCAATCACCTCCGGCTCCTTGCGCAGGCGCTCCCACCTGCCGTGGAAGTGCATCAGGGCGGCGGTGTGCTCTATGCCGTGGATGAGATCTCTCCACTCGCTTCGCTCGGTCAAGATGACGTCCAGGGTGCAGAGCACGGTCCTCAGGTTCTTTTCCTGGACCGGGGCGCGGAGGTCCATGGCGTCCAGGATCTCCTGGTGGCGTTCCCAGAGGCTGGGGGTGGTTTCCTGGGCATAGATGATGGGGCTGCCGGTTTCATCGGCCTTGGCGTCGAAGACTTTCTGCGTCTCCGGGCGCGTTTCGCCTATTATCACCGGCACTCCGGGCTTGATGATTCCGGCCTTCTCCCCGGCGATGGCCTCCAGCGTGTTCCCAAGCAGGGCGCAGTGGTCCAGGCCGATGGACGTTATAACGCTCACCACGGGCGTGACTATGTTGGTGGAGTCCAGCCTGCCTCCGAGGCCCACTTCCAGGACGGCGAAGTCGGTCTTCTCATCGGCAAACCACTTGAGGGCAAGGCCGGTGGTGATTTCGAAGAAGGAGAGGTTGTGCTCCGTGAAGTAGGGCTTCCACTTTACGAGAAAGGCCTCTGCATAGTCCTTGGGGATCATGGTGCCGTTTATGCGCGAGCGCTCCCGCCAGTCCACGAGGTGCGGAGAAGTATACAGCCCCGTTTTGTATCCTGCCGATGTGAGAGCGGATGCAATCATGTTGGCTACAGAACCTTTCCCGTTGGTTCCTGCCACATGGATTACCTTGAGCTTCCCGGCCGGGTCTCCCATGGCCGCGTTGAACTCCCGCATGGCCTCCAGCCCCGGCTTGTACGCTCCCGTCATGAACCCGTCCTTCTGCACGGAAGGGAAGCGCGTGAATATTTCCTTTACCAGTTCTTCGTACATATTACAAAGATAGTGAAAAAGAGGGAAAAGGTATCCTGTGAAATGCAAGTTGTTGACAGTCTGCTATTTACACAAAAGGCTCCCTCCGATTTCGGTGGGAGCCTTTTGCTCTGTGGGCTGGTTTTCAGCCAGTTACATTTCACGCTTACATCATTCCGCCGGCGGGCATTGCGGGAGCTGCGGGTGCGGGCTCCGGGATGTCTACGATGCCGCATTCGGTGGTGAGGAGCATGCCGGCGACGCTTGCTGCGTTCTCCAGTGCTACACGGCTCACCTTGGTAGGGTCGATGATGCCGGCCTGGTACATGTTCACGTACTCGTCGGTGCGTGCGTTGTAGCCGAAATCGCCCTTGCCTTCACGGATCTTGTTGATGATTACGGATGCTTCTACGCCTGCGTTGGCAGCAATCTGGCGCAGAGGCTCTTCGATGGCGCGTTCGATGATGCGGATACCGGTGGTCTCATCGTCATTGTCACCCTTGAAGCCCTTGAGGGCCTCTGCAGCGCGGATGTATGCCACGCCGCCGCCGGGGAGGTAGCCTTCTTCCACTGCAGCGCGGGTTGCGTTGAGGGCGTCATCGACACGGTCTTTCTTCTCCTTCATCTCTACCTCGGTGGTGGCACCTACGTAGATGACTGCTACGCCGCCGGCGAGCTTGCCAAGGCGCTCCTGGAGCTTCTCGCGGTCGTAGTCGCTCTTGGTGGTGGCAATCTGGGCGCGGATCTGATCGGCCCTGTCCTTGATGGCTGCCTGGTCTCCGGCGCCGCCTACGATGGTGGTGTTCTCCTTGGTGATGGTCACCTTTTCGGCCTTGCCCAGCATCTGGACGTTGGCGTTCTGGAGGGTGAAGCCGCGCTCTTCGCTGATTACGACTGCACCGGTGAGGGTGGCGATGTCCTGAAGCATTTCCTTGCGGCGGTCGCCAAAGCCGGGAGCCTTCACTGCAGCAACCTTGAGGGTGCCGCGGAGACGGTTCACCACGAGGGTGGTAAGGGCTTGGCCTTCAACGTCTTCAGCAATGATAAGGAGGCTGCGGCCTTCACGTGCGACGGGTTCCAGAACTGGCATGAGGTCTTCCATGGAGGAGATCTTCTTGTCGGTGAGGAGGATGTAGGCGTCGTCCAGGACTGCTTCCATCTTGTCTCCGTTGGTCATGAAGTAGGGGCTGATGTAGCCGCGGTCGAACTGCATACCCTCGACTACCTTGACCTCGGTCTCGGTGCCCTTGGCTTCCTCTACGGTGATGACGCCGTCCTTGCCGACCTTTGCCATTGCATCGGCGATGAGTTTGCCGATGTGGGCGTCGTTGTTTGCACTCACGGTACCTACCTGCTCAACCTTGGAGTAGTCTTCACCCACGGGCTGGCTCTGTGCCTTGAGGTTCTCCACGACCTTTGCAACGGCCTTGTCGATACCCCTCTTGAGGTCCATGGGGTTGGCGCCTGCTGCAACGTTCTTGAGACCCACACCCACAATGGCCTGGGCAAGAACGGTAGCGGTTGTGGTACCGTCACCGGCCTGGTCGTTGGTCTTGGAAGCCACTTCCTTGACCATCTGTGCACCCATGTTCTGGAACTGGTCTTCCAGCTCCACTTCCTTTGCTACGGTTACACCGTCCTTGGTGATCTGGGGAGCACCGAACTTCTTTGCGATGACTACGTTGCGGCCCTTGGGACCAAGTGTCACCTTCACTGCATCTGCCAGTGCGTCTGCACCCTGCTTCATAGCGGTGCGAACGTCAGTATTGAATTTAATTTCCTTTGCCATGATTACAGAATCGCTAAAATATCAGACTGCTTTACGATGAGGTACTTCTTGCCATCGACGGTGACCTCTGTGCCGGCATACTTGCCATAGAGGACGGTCTCGCCAGCCTTGACCTCCATGGGTTCATCCTTGGAGCCGGGACCAACTGCGACTACGGTTCCCTGCTGGGGTTTTTCTTTGGCATTGTCCGGGATGTAAAGGCCCCCGGCGGTCATGGTCTCGGCCTCTTTGGGTTCCAAAACCACTCTTGTTCCTAACGGTTTAAGCATAATATAAAGTTTTAATGTTTTCTCACTTCCCGCCGGGCGCTTGAGACTGCCTGCTTTATCATGGCTGCCCCGCCGACGGCACCGTTGTAGTATCAACGCCCGTGCCAGCCGCGTGTTACTGACAAAATGGCAGATTTCCGGTTGGCTTGTGTAGAGAGAACCAAATGGGTGAGGGTGGCACGAGCCAGGTGCGGCGTGAAATGTAAGTGCTTGCCTGTTAAGAGATTAAACAAAAGGCTCATGGCGAAATGGATTGGAGCTTTTTGTGTAAATGCTTCATTTTGTTTGAGTTGCATTTCACGTGAGGTCATACCCCCTTTTCTTTTCAATGAAAAACAACTATATTAGCACCGGAAAGAAGGTAGCGCCGGAGTTCTCTCCGGATACAGTTGGTGCCACAGACAATTGCATATAATGTATTTTGTCTGTTTATGAAAAAGAAAACGAAGAGGGTTGTCAAGCCCGGAGTCCTCATTCACTGCTATCAGAGGACGCAGAATGGAATGTTGTTGTTTTACAGCATCAGTGATTATCTTGTGTACTTCACAATTTATTCTGTGAATGCAAGACGTTATGGGATACAGGTTCTTTCACTGAACCTGATGCCGGATCATGTGCATGAAAGCGTCATGGTTAACAAATCAAATGTGTTGTCACGGTTCAAGCGTAAAGTCAACTCGAGTTTTGCCAAAGTGCACAATGAGGTGTGCCACACATCCGGCCAATTGTTTGAAGAACCGTTTGGAAGTGCGCTTAAACATGGTGATAAAGCTGAACGTACCAATCTTGTTTATGTTGGGAACAATCCCGTGGAAAGAAGGTTGTCAAAACGGGCAGAAGATTACCAATGGGGGTTCATCTCATATTCTCAAACGCCGAATCCCTTTTCCAACAGGCTGGTAATCAGAGACTCAAGATGGCCTCTGAGAAAAGCTGTCAAGGAAGTAAGACTCGCATTCAAGGCTGGTCGCCCGATGACATATCGCCAACTTCAGCGTCTTTTCAAGCCTCTTGAACTGGCAGAGAAAAAGCAGTTGACTGATTTCATTGTAACTACATACAGTGTTATTGATTATCAGGCGGCAATTGATCGATTCGGCAGTTATGAGAAAATGATCATGGCCATGCATTCTACAACAGGAAGCGAGCATGATATTCAAGAAACATTCACCGGCAAGTCTGATGAGTATTATGCCAAAATGATTTCCATAGTGCTCCGTGAAACTGGAGAAGATGATATACACAACATCCTGTCATACGATAAGGATAAAAAATGGCAGTTGTTTCAGCTCCTGAGGCAGAAAACATTTGCAACCTCCAGGCAGATCGCAAAATTCCTCCGTATACAGCTGGAAAGTGTGTGAAATCTAACCTGCTATGAATCAAGAGATTATACAAAAGGCTCCTGGTGATTTTACGTGGAGCCTTTTCGATAAATATCAGATATTCAATAAGTTGTATTTCACGGTTACTTCTCCCTTTGGAGGGGTGCGAGGCGAACATGCTCCGGTTGCGAGGCGACCATGCTCCGGGTGCAAGGCGGCAATGTATTTGGCACAAGACGAGGGTCTCCCGGGTAGGCGCCGCGGCGGCGCCGATGCAACGTTTTGGGGCGGGGGTGCATCTTATATTAGGTGCGGCGAAGGTGCGGTTCATGGAAAATGACTATCTTTGCGGCCTTGCAGAAAAACATTTACAAAACATAAGATGAAAAAGTTACTTTATTTTGCTGCTGCAGCGGCACTTGTCATGGGTGCGGCTGCATGTAACAGAACCAGCGTAAACGAGCAGGGGCTCGTAGACAACGGCGGCAAGAAACTCACGCCCGACGAGCAGAAGTCCAAGATAGAAGAAACGGCAGATGCTCTCATGACAGACCTCGACCTAAAGGTATGGCAGAGCGATTATGACCTTGTGAACTCCACAATCCGGGAAATGGAAGACAAGGATGTGGATGCCAGTGTCATCGAGGAGCATCTGACTGCCATTGTGAATACCTGGACCACCATGACAGGAGAGGAGCCTGCAGTCGTATACACGCATGTGGCCCATCTTTCCCAACTCACCGGTCATTTCACCGAGAATGCAGACGGCGGTTTTGACTATGAGGCTGCAAACGACCTTGCCATAACCATCTTCTCCGGCAACAAGACCATCACCGCAACCGCTTCCGTAAAGGACAGGGATGAAAAGGTCCTCCTGAATGCATCGTTCAGCAACGGTGTCGATGCCAGCGGCAACCAGTACCACAGCGGCGACTACACCTACGCCTATGTTCCCGAAAAGGCAAATCTCGCCATTGCAGTAGACGGCAGCAGTCTTGCATCCCTCGAGATAAGGCTCAACTATACCGATGTGGACCAGAACGGCGAGGCCGACCAGAACGACAAGCTTGACCTCGGCTACACCATGACCGTGGGCGCATACACCTTCTCCATCGACCAGGCCGAATATGCAACGGACAACGCAAGCGTGGCCCTGACCTTCAGCAAGGACGGCAAAAAGGTGCTTTCCGTCGATGCAAAAGCCGCCGCAAGGATTGAGGAAATCCAGTATGGCAACGACGCCCGCAAGGAGTTCGTCCCCGTCTCTGCCGATGTGAAGGTAGACCTCGAAGGCAAGATCCAGCTCTCCGGAAGCCTTCCCAGCTACGATGTCCTTATCGCTGCCGAAGAAGACATGAACAAGGCTTCTGCAAGCCTGGACTATGAGGCCTTCAAGACAGCCCTTGACAAGTTCGAGAAGAGCTTCGGCATCGGCCTTTACTATGACGGAACCAGCAACCTCCAGGCAACGCTTGGCTTTGAGCCGATGAACGAGGCCGGTTTTAATGCAATCCCCGTAATCCGCTTCCTTGACGGCACCACAGTGGGTGTGGAGGAGTATTTCTCCGAGCAGAACTTCGGTTCCCTCATGCAGAGGATCGCGGAGTGGGGCAACGGCATCGCCAACTACCTTGGACTCATGGACAAAGAGCCCGTCAAGTAGTAATTGCGCATAGAGAAGCGCATACAGACAGTAATCTGGTCTGTGCTCATGCTCTCCGCCGTGGGGGCAAAGGCACAGACCGATTCATTGTATCTGGACTCTACCACAATCACGGCCAGAAAGAACACTTCCGCCGTTGCCATAACCTCGAAGGGGGTGAGCCTTGACGTAGAGAAAATCAAGTACCTTCCGTCACTTTTCGGTAACGGAGACCCGCTTGGCTTTGCGCATTACCTGCCTTCCATGACCGCCCAGACAGAGCTGGAAAACGGCCTGTACATACAGGGGAGCGAGCATTCGCAGAACATGGTCTCCTCCGGCGGCGTGCCGATATACGGCGCGGCTCACCTACTTGGCATCTTCTCCGTCTTCAACCCGTCCCACTACCGGAAGATGGAGTACTCTACCTGGACGCCGTGGGCGAACCGCCTTGGCGGAAGCATCGACATGCCGCTGCCGGACAGCCTGAGGACGGTGACGTCTGGGGAGGTATCGGCAGGACTGATGAGTGCGCAGGGGACGCTGAGGGTGCCGATGGGAAGGAAGGCGTGGGCGGGGATATCGGCCCGGAGGTCCTACATGAACATGCTGTACGGGCGGTTCCTGACGATGAACGACGCCTCGGGGGAGAGCGAAGGCACGGCTGTTCGCTACGGGTTCACCGACCTGAACCTGACGGTGATGTGGGAGCCGTCGGCAGAGGACAGGGTGTGGCTGGACGCATACTGGGGGAACGACGCCATGGACGGAGGCGAAAGCTTCTACTCCGTTAACGCGAAGGCCGGGTGGCAGAACGGGATGGCGGCCCTTCACTGGAAGCACGGCGGCCTTGAGCAATCGGCCTACTGGACGGGCTACAGCCTGGATTTCAATGCCGATTGGGGAGGCGTGAGCGCAGCCATGCCGTCCTGGCTCTGGAGCGCCGGTTACCGGGCACGGTACAAGACCGGAGACGTGACGCTGTCTGCCGAAAGCATCCACCATGAGGCGCAGCCGCAGAACCCTTCGGTGAGCGGCGGATATGCCGTGGACATCGAACCGGAACCGCTGCAGCGTGCGTGGGAAAACACCCTTGCAGTGCGCTGGGGCCATGAATGGGACCACCTGCAGCTGGAGGCGGGGCTCAAAGGCAGCCTCTACCTGAGTCCGGAAAAGGAGTGGTTCCACGGACTGGACCCTTACGTCAGGATAGGGTGGAACATGCACCGGGGCGGAGTGCTCAGCGCGCGCCTTCAGATGCAGCACCAGTACCTTTTCAGAACCGGCATGACAGACATGGCCATGCCCACGGAATTCTGGCTCCTCGCGGGCCGATACTCCAGGCCCCAGACATCCAAAAGCGTGTCGATTGGCTATCGGCTGCCCTTCGGCCAGGGCGCCTGGACCTTTGAGACGGAGGCCTACTACCGCCTTCTGGACGGCCAGATCGAATACAAGGGCAACCTCATGGACTTCGTGAACGGCGGATACTCGCTGGAGGACCAGCTGCTTAAAGGAAGCGGCCGGGCCTTTGGCGTGAACCTGCAGCTCTCACGCCACAGCGGGGCGTTCACAGGCTGGGTCGCTTATGCATACGGCAGGAGCCTGAGAAGCTTCGGCGGGGTGGAATACCCATCGGCCCACGAGAGGCTGCACGAGCTGGACGCCGTCCTTTCCTGGGACCTGGGCCGATGGACCGTGGGCCTCACCTCCATCCTTGCAACGGGCCTGCCATTCACCGCCACGGAGCACCTCTACCTCATAGGGCAGAAGATAATTGCGGGGTACGGGCCGCATAACGGCAGGCGCATGAAAACGTACTTCAGGACAGACCTTTCAGTGAATTACTGGCTAAAGCCGCAGCGCTCCGGGCTCAATCTCTCTGTCTACAACATAAGCGGCGTCCCCAACGAAATGTACTACCATGTCTGGCTCAACTACGAAAAGAGGGAAGTCTCCTACGGCAGCGTTAAGATGAACCTCCGTTTCATGCCCACGGTGAGCTATTTCTGCAAATTCTGATGAAAAGAGCGCTTATCATACTTATGGCTTTGGGACTTGCCGCCTGCAGCAGGGACGGGGCCGACGTGCCCGAAAAGCTGGTCGTCGAAGGCTGGATAGAGGAAGGGAAGGCGCCGGTGGTGTACGTGACCACCAGCCTTGTGCCAAAGGAGGTGCCGGAGTCGCTGGAGGATATCGGCACGCATGTGGTGCGCTGGGCGAAGGTCACAATCTCTGACGGCGATGAGGAGGTAGTCCTTACCGGAACGGCCTCCAAGCGCTTCTATCCGCCTTTTGCATATACTACCGGGCGCATGACGGGCGTTGCAGGGAAGACCTATCGGCTCACGGTGGATTACAGCGGGGTGCATGCGGAGGCATCGGCAACGGTGCCGGCGTCGAAGGAACTGACTTCCTGCGTGGCCGAAAAGCAGCCGAACGGGAAGTACTGCATCAAGGCGGCCTTCGAGGATGACCCCGACACGGAGGATTACTACCGCTTCTTCCACAGGATAGAGAAGGTGGACAGCACCTTCCTCCCGTCCCCGCTCGCATACATGGACGACAGCGTCCAGGAGGCCATCCTGCTGCCCGGAAAGGGCATTTCCCGTGCCGATGAGCGCGGCGGCGGCTTCCTCTCCGGCGACCGCGTCCAGGTGAAATTCTGCACCATGGACAAAGGCATGTACACCTTCTGGAAGGCATTCGAAGAGCAGGCATACCTTGCCGGCGTCCCCGTTTTCACCCTTGACGGAAACCTTCCCGGAAATGTTCACGGAGAGCGCGCAACCGGCTATTTCGCCGGCTACGGCTGTACCGTCTACGATGTGGAAATCCCGTAAATTATGCGTATCTTTGTCTTTGCTATGGAAATCATCAAAGACAAGTATTTTGAAGGAGAGAGGCCGCTGTATTGCAAGCACGGACTGTATCTCGAAAATGTGAAGATAGGCCCGGGCGAGTCTTCCATCAAGGAAGGTTCTGACATTGAGGCCGTTAATTGTGAATTTGCCGGTAAATATCCGTTCTGGGAATGCGACCGTTTCACGGTGCGCGGCTGCGTTTTCCGTGAGGGGGCGCGCGCTGCGCTGTGGTACACGCGCGGCTGCAAGATGTATGACACGCTGGTCGAGGCGCCCAAAATGTTCAGGCGCATTTCCGATGTGTATCTTGAGAACGTAAAGATTCCGAATGCGCTGGAAACGTTCTGGGACTGCTCGGACGTGGTTCTTCGCAATGTGGAGGCTGCAGAGGCCAACTACATCTTCATGCATACCACGGGGATTGATGTCGACGGACTCAAGCTTCAAGGAAATTATTCATTCCAGTATGCAAAGGACGTGGTGATAAGGAACTCCATCCTTGACACCAAGGACGCATTCTGGGAGAGCGAAAACGTGACGGTATACGATTCTGAGATTCGCGGAGAGTTCCTCGGCTGGTATTCGAAGGGCCTGAAGCTGGTTCGCTGCACTATCGGCGGCACACAGCCGCTCTGCTACTGCGACGACCTTGTGCTCGAAGACTGCGTGATAGAACCTTCCGGAGACCTTGCCTTCGAGTACTCTTCGGTTGAGGCAACCATCCGCGGCGGAGTGACTTCCGTGAAGAACCCCCGCAGCGGCCATATCAAGGCCGATTCCATCGGCGAGGTAATCATTGACGAAAACATCAAAAAACCCGGAAACTGTGAAATACAATTTTGACGAGATAGTGTCCCGCTGGGGCACGGAAAGCGTAAAGTGGGACATGTGCGAGCGCGGCGTTCTGCCGATGTGGGTGGCCGACATGGACTTCAAGGCCGCACCTGCAATACGTGAAGCGCTGCAGAAGAGGCTGGACCATGGCATCTTCGGTTACGAACTTGTGCCGGATGACTATTTCACGGTGCAGGACGAGTGGTTCTCTTCGCGCCATGGCTGGAGCGGTCTCACCCGTGAGACGGTACTCCCCACCACCGGAGTCATCGCCGCTTACTCTGCTGCAATCAAGGCCATGACCGTTCCCGGCGACAAGGTCATTGTGTTCACCCCCTGCTACAACGCCTTCTTCCCCGCAATAAGGAACAACAAGTGCGTGCAGCTGGACTGCCCGCTTCATTATGAAAACGGCCTCTGGAGTATAGACTGGGCCGATTTCGAGGCCAAGGCTTCCGAGGCCCGCGTGCTTCTTTTCTGCAACCCTCACAACCCTGTGGGAAGGGTGTGGACACGTTCTGAGCTTGAGCGCGTCGGTGAGATCTGCCTCCGTAACAACGTGTTTGTGGTTTCCGACGAGATTCACTGCGAGCTCACGTTCCCGGGACATGACTACACGCCGTGGGCTACGCTTCCTTCGGAGATGGTTGAGGCGTCGGTCACCTGCTACTCTCCTACCAAGCCGTTCAATATTGCAGGCATACAGATTGCCAACATCTATGCTGCCGATGCCGAAGTGTTCAAGAAGATGGACAGGGCAATCAACGACAACGAGTGCTGTGACGTGAATGTGTTCGGAGTCACGGCCCTGAAGGCCGCATACGGCGCTTCCGGCGAGTGGCTGGATGAGCTCCGTGCATATCTGTACGAGAATGCCCGCACTGTATACTGCTTCCTGGAAGACGAGCTTCCGCAGGTAGTTGCCAGCCCGCTTGAGGGTACGTATCTCATGTGGCTGGATTTCAGCAGGCTGTTCCAGGTGAAGGAAGGGCTGAGTGAAGCCCTTGGCGAGTTCCTCGAACACGACTGCGGCCTCAAGCTGTCTGTGGGCACGATATATGGCCCTGTTGGAGAAGGCTTCATGCGCCTTAACATAGCCTGCCCGCGCAGCGTGCTGCTGGAAGGCCTCCAGCGCCTTGTGGCCGGCATCCGCTTCCTCCTGAAGCCCCACGGCTGCTGCCACCACGGTGATGGCGAGGGCGGGCACTGCTGCCACCACGGCGAAGGCGAGGAGCATGAGTGCTGCCATGGACACGGTGAAGGGCACGGCGAAGGTTGTTGCCATGGTGAAGGTCACGGAGACGGAGAGCACTGCTGCCACCACGGCGATGGCGAGGAGCATGAATGCTGCCACCACGGCGATGGCGAAGAGCACGAATGCGGCCACCACGGAAGTGGTAGCCGTGAAATGCAAGCACCTGAAAATTAGATAGTTAAGTAAAAGGCTCCCGTGGTTTTCCCGGTGAGCCTTTTGGGTAAAATATTGATAGTTAGTTATTTATATTTCACGTTCAAGTATGAAAAAACTTCTCGCAGCACTGATACCAGTACTCTTATTGGTTTCTTGCAAGGAGCAGAAGCCGGTCACGCCTTCTGCCGAAGAGTTTGCACAGTATATCAAGGCCTATACGGGCGGCATCATCGGTGCCGACGCCACCTTGAGGGTGGAACTCACCGATGATCTGTCGCAGCAGCTGGCGGGGGCCGTTTCCAAGGGCGCCTCGCTTCCTGTGGACATGTTCACTTTCAAGCCCTCGCTTGAGGGAACCGTAACGTGGGACGGTACCCGCGCCGTGGTGTTCACACCCGCGGCAGGGGCGCTGGTTCCGGGGGAGAAGTACAGGGTGAGGTTTGATTTGAAGAGATTTCTCGACTTCGCTCGAAATGACAAAGGTAGCGCTCGAAATGACAAAGGTGGCGCTCGAAATGACAAAGGTGGCAGTGACTTCTTTGAGTATGGATTTACGGTGAATAAGGCTGTGGAGGAGAGTGAAGAGGAGGAGGATATGGGAGCGGGATTCCGTGTGAGGAGTGCGAAGCTGGAGGGCAGTTACATTGACGTGAAGTTCAGTGAAGCGCCGCAGAATGCTGCGAAACGCGGATTGGTAGAGCTTGACGGAGTTGCAAGGAGCTATGTGCAGGTGATGGACGATGTGGTTCGCGTGCACTTCGAGGGCCGTAAGGGAGACATGACGCTTACGGTTGACAAGGGCGTGAGGAACGCAGGCGGAGAGCCCCTTGTGCAGGAATTCACCAAGGTCTTCAGGGACGGGGAAGAGAAACCCGCCGTGGAGATTCCCCTGAGCGGGAATATCCTTCCGGACAAGGACCGTCTCCTGATACCTTTTAAGGCAGTGAACCTAAGTGCCGTTGAGGTGAGAGTGGTCAAGATATATGAGAAGAACGTCCTTATGTTCCTTCAGGACAACGACCTGTCTGAGCGTTCCAGCATGCGCCGCAGCGGAAGGCTCATCTTCAAGGGAGACATTCCGCTTGAGGCTGAGAACCTTCACAAGTGGAACAGCCACTGTCTGGACCTCAAGAACATCATTCAGCAGGAGCCCGGGGCAATCTACAGCGTGAGGATAAGCTTCCGCCTGGACCAGAGCCTCTATGGCGGAAAGGAGCCCATGAGGACCATCTCCACCACCGCCATCACCAAGGCCGACGAGAAGCTCTGGGACGAGCAGAACCCCTGGTACTGGGACAACGACTATGACTGGGACGAGTACGACTGGAAGGAATCGGAAGACCCCGAGAAGCCTTCCTACTACATGGATTCCGACAGGTTCCCGTCCGTGAGGATACTGGCATCGGACATCGGCCTTGTGGCTGAATATGCGGGCGGGGACGAACTGTGGATTGCGGCGACGGACCTGCTGTCGGCAAAGCCCCTTGGCGGAGTGAGCGTGGAGGCGTTTGACTTCCAGCTGCAGAGTATCGGCAAGGGAAAAACGGGCGGCGACGGCCTTGCAAAGCTGAATGTGGCACGCAAGCCCTTCGTGGTGGTAGGAAAGGCCGGGGGAAGCACTTCGTATCTGAAGATGGGCGGTTCGGGCCGTTCGCTGAGCCGTTTCGACGTGGGCGGACAGGTCCTCCAGGAGGGTCTCAAGGCCTATATCTACGGTGAGCGCGGCGTCTGGAGACCCGGCGACACCCTGCACCTTGCAGCCATCGTGAACGCCCTTCCGGACGGCCATCCGGCCACCATGGAGGTCTATACCCCTGCAGGACAGTTCTACGCGAAGTATGTCCGCAGCTGCAGCGACGGCTTCTACTCCTTCGACATCCCCACCGCTGCCGATGACCCCACCGGCTACTGGAACGCATACCTTAAAATCGGCGGAAGTACCTTCCACAAGACCCTTCACGTAGAGACTGTGAAGCCCAACAGGCTCAAGATATCGGCCGATTATCCTTCCGTGCTGGAGGCAGGGAAGAGCGTCACCGTGCCCGTGAGCGCACAGTGGCTGAGCGGCGGCGTGGCGGGAGACTGCCCGGTGAATGCCAGGATGACGCTCAGAAAGGCTTCCGGGGCCTCTTTCAGGGGCTTCGAGAAGTACACCTTCATAAATCCCGCATCGTCTTTCAAGAGCTCCGAGGCCGAACTTTTCAAGGGCAGGCTTTCCGGTACCGGCGACCTTAACGCCATAGTGAAACTGCCCGTGGCCGAAGACGCCCCCGGCATGCTGCAGGCGTTTATCGTGACATCGGTCCAGGAAAACGGCGGCGACGAGAGCTTCACCACTGCAACGGTGCCGTTCTCTCCCTTCAGCGCCTATGTGGGCATAAACGTTCCTGAAGGGGACTACCTTGAAACCGACAAGGACCAGCCCATACGCATTGCCGTGGTGGATGCCGCAGGAAAGCGCGTGAAAGGCCACAAACTGGAATATGCAATATACAAGACCGGCTGGAACTGGTGGTGGGAGAGTCCCCTCGGAGACCTTGACACCTGGATTGCCGGCTCTTCCGTAGAGAAAATCGACTCCGGCACCCTTACTTCCGGTTCTGCCGATGCAACCGTCACCCTGCGTGTAAACTACCCTGACTGGGGACGCTACATGATACTGGTGCGGGACGTCACTTCCGGCCACGTGAGCGGCCGTGCGGTTACCGTGGACTGGCCCGACTACCGCGGCCGTGCCGACAGGCGCGACCCCGAATCGGCCACCATGCTCACCTTCTCTACCGACAAGACTTCCTACAAGGTAGGGGAGAAGGCAACCGTGTATATTCCTGCCTCAGAGGGCTCCCAGGCCCTGGTTTCGCTGGAGAACGGCTCCCGCGTACTGGACCGCAAGTGGGTGGCGCTTTCCGGAAAGGATACGCCCTGGAGCTTCACGGTTACCGCGGAAATGGCTCCTAACTTCTACGTGCACGTGACGCTGGTGCGTCCTTACAGCGCTACTGCAGGAGCCCAGCCCATAAGGCTTTACGGCGTGCAGCGCGTGGGCGTGGAGAATCCCGCCTCCCATCTGGAACCGGTGATTGAGCTTCCCAAGGTCCTGAGGCCGGAAGAGAAGTTCACCGTGAAGGTTTCTGAGAAGAACGGCAGGCCGATGACCTATACCCTTGCAATCGTGGATGAAGGCCTTCTGGACCTCACTGCATTCAAGACTCCGGATCCCTGGAGTGCCATGAACAAGCCCGAGGCCCTTGGCGTGAACACCTGGGATCTCTATGACAGCGTGATAGGCGCGTTTGGCGGCCGCTTCAGCATTTCTGCCGTGGGCGGTGACGAGGATGCACTTGTCAACTCCCGCAAGGACAACCGCTTCAATCCGGTTGTGCTGTATGTGGCTCCGAGAACCCTGAATAAGGGCACTGACAAGCTTGAGCTGCAGCTTCCGATGTACGTTGGAAGCGTGCGCGTAATGCTCATCGCCGGCCATGACGGCGCATACGGCGCCAAGGATGTCACGGTTCCCGTGCAGTCTCCTCTCATGGTTGTTACTACTCTGCCGCGCGTCCTTGGCTCATCTGAGAAAGTGAGCGTTCCGGTGAACGTGTTCAGCATGGAGGAAGGTGCCCTTGACGCATCCGTATCCATCAAGGTTGACGGCCCCGTCAAGATTGCGGGCGCTTCCAGCCAGAAGGTGCATTTTGCAGGTGCCGGAGACTCCCTGGTGAACTTTGGCCTCGAGGCGACAGGCGAAGGCACCGCCCATATAACCGTCAATGCTTCCGGCGCAGGCCACAAGACATACGAAACCATAGCCCTCGAGCTTGTGAACAGGAATCCTGAAACCACCAGCGTAGAGAGCTTCATGCTGCCTGCAGGCGCTTCCAGGCGCATTTCCGAGGGGGCATCGGCTCAGCTTTCCGTCTTCCCCGCCATCGACGCGGCCGGCCTCTTTGCCGATATGAAGAATTACCCCTACAACTGCGGCGAGCAGCTGTCGGCCCGTGGCCTCACTTATCTGCACCTCCTGCCCATGCTGCCTGAAAACCTGGCAGCTGAGGCTCGCGAGCTCATCCCTTCGGTTGTGAATGCCCTGTATGCAAGGCAGAATGCCGACGGCGGCTTCGGCTACTGGGGCGGCGGAGCGTCATCCACCTGGGTGTCCTCCATGGCCGGACAGTTCCTCTCCGAGGCCTCCAAGGCCGGATTTGAGGTGAATTCCGGCGTCCTGAAGGCCTGGAAGGGCTATCAGGAAAAGATGGTTAAGGTGTTCAGGCTTGCCCCCGGACAGTTCTTTGACAACCTTGACCAGGCTTACAGGCTGTATGCCATGGCCGTTGCAGGCATCGACGCTGCAGCCGGAATGAACCGCCTCAGAGAGGCCGGTGAGATTGGCGAAAGGGCGTCCTGGATGCTTGCAAGCGCCTATGCCGTGAGCGGCAAGAAGGATACTGCAAGGAAGATTCTGGAGGGCGTAGGCAGGGAATTCCCGGAATATGAACCCTACAACATAACCTACGGCAATTCCTTCAGGGACAAGATGGTAGCCCTTGAGGCGCTGTCGCTTGTGGGCAATGTTGCCGATGCCCTTGCAATAGCACGTGAAAACCTTCCTTCCGGCACTCTGTCTACCCAGGAGAGCGCATTTGCAGCCATGGCTTATGACAGGCTGTTCAAGGCCATGCCCACCCAGGCTGTGAACGCAAAGCTTGACGGGAAGGACGTGGTTTCTGCCGCTTCGATGGTTACGGTGGGTTCCGGACTGCTTGAGAACAGCTCCGAGGGACCGCTTTATGTAACCGTTTGCAAGACTTCACGCGAGCCTTCCGCCAAGGCGCTTTCAAGCGGTCTTGGACTTGAAGTACGTTATGTAGATGATGAGGGCAGGGCGCTGAATCCAGCATCTTTGAAGCAGGGTACGCGCATGAAGGCCGTGGTGAAGGTTACGAACCTCACCGGCCGTGAGCTGGAGAACCTGTCACTGTCACTTGCAGTACCTTCAGGATGGGAAATAGTGAATGACCGCCTGGTGGGAGGAGCATCTGAAGGGTATGACCACAAGGATATCCGCGATGCCCGCGTAGACTGGTTCTATGCACTGCCTGCAGGCCGGTTCAAGACTTTCAGGATTGTGCTCCGCGCTGCTTATGAGGGCACTTACGTGCTGCCTTCAGTGGTTGCAGGCGCCATGTACGAGCCTTCAGTTGCCGCATCTACTGCCGCAGGTACTGCAGTGGTTACACGATGACGCCTGACCGGCACACCCCCAAAGCCACCTGTTGCACGAAAATGAGCAAAAACGTGCAGCAGGTGGCTGCTGCTAGCCACCTGTTACACAAAAAACGGCTTAAACGTGCATCAGGTGGCTTGCTGTTGCTTGTACTGCTCCTGTGGCTTTTCTTACTTCCGCAGGGACTGTTCAAGGATACGGTTTACTCCACGGTGGTGGAATCGGCAGAGGGGGAGCTTCTGGGAGCCAGGATTGCGGCCGATGGGCAGTGGCGGTTCCCGCCGGCTGGAGAGGTGCCGGAGAGGTTTTCGACAGCCCTTATACAGTTCGAGGACAGGCGGTTCCGGTGGCATCCGGGAGTGGATGTGCTGGCCGTGGGACGTGCACTCAGGGAGAATGTCCGCAGCGGGCATGTGGTGAGCGGTGGAAGTACCATCACCATGCAGGTGATACGTATTTCGCGCGGTCGTGAGAGAACGCTGTGGCAGAAGGTTGTAGAGGCGGTAGAGGCCGTGAGGCTGGAGTGCCGGCATTCCAAGAAATACATACTGGCACAGTATGCGGCACATGCTCCGTTCGGGGGCAATGTGGTTGGCCTTGAGGCGGCTGCATGGCGTTATTTCGGCGTTCCGGCTGGGGATTTGAGCTGGGGGGAATCGGCACTGCTGGCGGTTCTTCCCAATGCGCCGTCGTCGCTGCACCCCGGGAAGGGGAGGGATGAGCTGCTGGAGAAGCGCAACAGGCTGCTTCTGAGGTTGTTGGAGCATGGGGATATAGACAGGGATACTTACAACGAGGCCGTGCTGGAGCCGCTTCCGGAAAAGCCGGTGGCGCTGCCTTCGTATGCGTCGCACTATGTGGAAGGATGCCCGGAAGGCGTCCAGACGCGCTCATCCATACGGCTGCCGCTGCAGAGGGCGGTGGAGGAGGCGGTGCGTCTGCGCTCGGATGCCCTTGCGGCAGAGGGCGTGGCCGACATGGCCGCCGTGGTAATCGACAATTCTACCGGGGATGTAGTGGCCTATGTGGGGAATTCTTCCCCGGAGCGCCAGAGGCCGGGTTCCGAGGTTGACATAGCGCGCTCTCCGAGGTCTACGGGAAGCATCCTGAAGCCGCTTCTGTATGAGGCGGCGCTGGAGGACGGAACAATTCTTCCCGGCACTCTTCTTCCGGATATTCCGGTGAACCTTAACGGCTTTGCCCCGCAGAACTTTGACAGGGAGTTTTACGGTGCCGTGCCTGCAAACGAGGCCCTGGCGCGTTCCCTTAACGTTCCGGCGGTGTTCCTTCTTCGCTCCTACGGAGTTCCTTGCTTCTACGACGTCCTTGTGAAGGCCGGGCTCACGACGCTCACCAATGACGCCTCCCACTACGGCCTCTCCCTCATCCTTGGCGGTGCGGAAGGCACGCTGCTGGACATCGTGAGGGCGTATGCGGGAATGGTGAGAGATTTCTCGACTCCGCCTTCGGCTCCGCTCGAAATGACAGGAAAAGTTCCGCTCGAAATGATAAAAAATAGGCGCCTGCAGGCGCCCGGCCGGGCCCGGGATTTTGCAAATGGGCGGTTGGTTTCGGGCAAAATCGTTGAGGGCGAAAAGGCCGCGGGGGTGTATGAGGGGGCAGAGCCCCCTGTATTGACAGGCAGGCGCCTTGCTATTTGGTATACGTTTGAGGCGCTGAAGGAGGTGAACAGGCCGGATCAGCTGGACTGGAGGCTGATTGGATCGGTGAGGAAGGCGGCGTGGAAGACGGGGACAAGTTATGGGTTCCGTGATGCGTGGGCGGTGGGCATGACTCCGGGATACACCATCGGGGTGTGGGCAGGGAATGCAGAGGGCGAGGGCGTTCCGGGCCTTACCGGAGCGCGTGCCGCCGGGCCGGTGATGTTCGACATCCTGAATTTGCTGCCGCAGGGCCCGTGGTTCGCGGAGCCGTCCTTAAAATCGGCCGATTTTGAGGATGACACCCCCTCTGGAAGGGGTGCCGTCCTTGAAAATGGCCAAAAACAAGGACGGAACGGCAGTGGCGAGTCGGGGGGCGTCGTGTGGGCCGATGTGTGCAAGGCATCTGGCCACCTGGCGGGGCCGGAGTGCCCGGAGACGGTGAGCATGCCGCTGCCTGAGAGGGCTATGGAGAGCGCCCCGTGCCCGTACCACAGGGGTGGCGCGTTCGTGCTGCCGCCGTCGATGGAATGGTACTACAAGCCTCATCATCCGGAGTATGTGGGAGCAGGCAAGGCTTCGGGCGGGGCGAGGATGGAATTCATCTATCCATCGGCACCGGGGAGCGTCCTCAGGATGCCGGCGAAGATGGGCAGTGAGACTCCCGGAATTGTGTTCAGGGTGGCGCACAGGGAGGCAGGCACTACGCTGTGGTGGCACATGGACGGAGCATACGTTGGAGAGACCAGACTCATTCACGAGATAAGGCTGTCTCCGGCGCCGGGACGTCACCGTCTGACGGTTACAGATGCCTCCGGAGAGACAATTTCGACCTCTTTCACGTGCGAATAGCCGCTTTTTTGGGGCAGAGCGCGGAATAAAATGAAATTTTTTTTATATTTGAGGATATGAAAAAGTTTCTTCTGCTCATCATAGCTTTTTTCGCGGCGACTGCAGCTGCTCTGGCGCAGAACAATTCGTATCAGTTGGACGACGAGTGTTTTGAAGCTTATCGCCAGACAGAACTTAAGGCCGGCACCCCGGAATTCGCGGCCGCCAATGCCCAGCTCATGAAGGTCGCCATCGAAAAAGGCGACACCAAGGCCCAGACGCTCTATTACGTCATGGCCCTCAAGGATGCAACGCGCAGGTACAGGTATTTGGAATCCACCCCCGAAACGGACAAGGATGTCCTTCAGAAGACGGACGACCTCAAAAAAGTTGCAGAGAAACTCGGCTATATCCAGTATTACTACTACGCTTACGAACTGGCGCAGAATTATTTCTTCAACCACGGCAAGAGCATTCAGGCTATGGACATGGTTGAGGAGATGAGAAAGATAGCAGTCCAGAAAGGGGACGAATACGGCGTGTGGATGGGCACCCGCTATATCCTTTCGCTGTATATAGCGCAGAACGACTATATATCGGCAAAGAGTTATATCCAGGAGGCGATCCGGATTTACGAGAACTCGACAGACCCCACCATCCGCAGGCAGAGCGGCACCCGTCTGTACTGCGACCTTGCCGACACCTACCCCATCGGCCATGATTCCGTAAAGGTGAACCTCCGTAAGGCCGAAGCTACGGCGAAAGCGCACCTTGACAGCCTCAGGATCAGTTATCACAAGGCAAAGCTCTATGCCTACGAGAGGAATATCGAGGGCTATGAAGCGGCCAGGGACTACTGCAAGGGAGACCCGCAGCTGTTCCATGTGAGTACATCGGCAGAGATGCTTTTCAACGATATCGACAAGCTGGTGTACCATCGCACCGGTACGGACAGCCTTGTCTTCGATACCGAGCGCCTCAAGATAAGGGAGGTGAAGTACCTGGCAAACATCGCCGAACATCACGGCTACAAAGAGCTGGCTTTCGAAATCGAGAAAAAGCTGGTGAGAAGGGACGAGAGGTATCTTTCCGAGGCCAACCGTTCCCGCCTTTCTGAACTGGAGGCGAAGATGGGCAACACCGTCCTCACCTCTGAAGTGATGGAGGCAAGGCTCAAATCCCAGAAGGTCACTATGCTGGCGATGATACTGGTTGTCGTCTTCCTGCTTGCGGTGGTTGGTTTCTTTATCCTGTATACACGGCAGCTCAAGAAGAAGAACGAGCAGATTCGCCTTGCCAATGAGGCCAAAACCCGTTTTGTGCAGAACATGAGCCACGAAGTGAGAACCCCTCTGAACGCCATCGTGGGCTTCTCCCAGCTGCTTTCCCTGCCGGACGGCAGCTTCTCCGAAGAAGAGAAGTCAGAGTTCTCGGGGCATATAGTGAACAACACCAAGATGCTCACCATGCTCCTGGACGACATTCTGAATGCATCGGCAATGGACAGCGGCAATTACAGGATAAGCTACGAAACCGGCGAGATGCACTTCATCGCAAAGGCTGCCATCACAAGTTCCGAACACCGTCTCCAGCCCGGCGTGCAGATGTACTACAAGCCTGCCGATGAGACTCCGTTCTATTTCACTACAGACCCCAGCCGTGTGCAGCAGATACTCATAAACCTGCTCACAAACGCCTGCAAGCACACTCCCAAGGGCGAAATTGTCCTGGAGAGCTGCGTGAGCGACGGTTACGTGAAATATACCGTTACGGACACAGGCCCCGGCATCCCCGCCGACCAGGCCGAAAAAATCTTCGACCGCTTCACCAAACTTAACGAATTCGTGCAGGGAACAGGCCTGGGGCTGTCTATATGCCGGGACATCGCTTCCCGCATGGATGCCAAGGTCTATCTTGACACAAGCTATACAGGGGGCTCCCGCTTTGTGTTCGAAGTCCCCGTTTCACCGAAGACAAACGATACTAATGCCAAATAAAATCGTATTATGACTCCTTTATACGCACAGGATCACGACTATTCTGCTTACAATGTCCTTGCAGTGGACGATATTCCCCTGAACCTTCTTCTGGTCCAGAAGATGCTTTCCCGTTTCAATTTCAAGATGCGCACGGCATCCGGCGGCCAGCAGGCCCTTGACGCCGTTGCAGCCCAGAAGCCGGACCTTATCCTGCTGGATCTCATGATGCCGGGAATAGACGGCTTTGAGGTAATCAAGAGGCTTCGCGAAAACCCTGAGACTGCAGACATCCAGATTGTCATCCTGAGTGCCCTTAACTCCAACGAGGACGTTGTGAAGGGCTTCAACGTTGGTGCGAATGACTTCATCATGAAGCCTATCATCATGGAGAAACTCCTTACCTGCGTCATCACCCAGCTGCAGATAGTAGAAGGCAAGAAGAAGTGAAAAGGGCCCTTCTGACATTGGCGGTGCTGTGTTTTGCCCTTGCGGGCAGGGCGCAGATAGTGAACCGTCTCAATGTAGACAAGGACGTCTTTGAGAGATATGCCTGGGGCAGGATGCAGGAATACAGCCCGGACAATCTCGTTCTTGCCGATTCGCTCTATGCCCTTGGAAACCGTACCGGCAACTTCCGCTACAAGTGCCTGGCGCTGTCGCTGGAGTTCCCCGTGCGATTTGCGCAGGGGGATTATGCCAGGATGGATGAATCGGCCCTGGAGCTGAAGGAAATCCTTGCCGACAAGCGCGACGCGCACTTCCGTTCGTTCTATTTTTCATCGCTGCACGAGTACTGCCAGTACCTGGTGCATATCGGCAGGGCGTCTGACGCAATGCTTGAGGCGAGGGCTATGGAGAGGCTGGCATCGGCAGAAAAGAGGCCGCTGGGAAAGATGTACGCTTACAGGATCATCGGCCTTATACAGAGCGACAGGGAAAATACCTTCCTGGCCATCAGGAATTTCGAGCAGGCGGTGCGATACTGCAAGGAGGCCCGCGCAGAGCAGGACCTTCCCAACCTCTACATCCTCATCGCGCAGGAGAACATCGCGATGCACAACTTCGTGGCGGCCGATGACTACTGCGTCCTGGCAGAGGGGTATCAGCAGTTTTCAAGGTCTATCGGCATGAAGGTACTCATGACAAGGGCCTATCTCTACTATACGCAGGGGCGTATGGACAGCTTCTGGGAAAGCTATTCGCAGCTCCTGGAGAACCCTCTCTATCAGCATCAGACCGACGCCGACAGCCGCCTTTCCATGGATATCTGCTACCTTCGCTCGAAGGGAAGGCTTGACGAGGCCCTTGCCGCCGCCGATTCCCTTGGCACCGCCCGTGCCCGCTTTGAACAGAAACATGGCATTTATGCCGATCTGGGCCGCTACGACGGGGCTTATTCGTCCCTGATGGGGCTCATGGGGGCCAAGGACTCCATATACATCAAGGTGCAGAACGAAGACCTTGCCATTCTGGATGCCGAAATGAACAACGCCGCCCTCCGTGAGGAGGCCCAGAGGCTCAAGGCCCAGAACCAGATTACCATCCTGCTGGGCTTTCTGGTGATGTTTGCCATCGCATTTTTCGCAATACTCCTGAGCCAGTGGCAGCTGAGGCAGAACCTTGAGGAGATGCGCCGGAAGAACAACGAGGCGCTTGCCGTTCGCCGAGCCTTCCAGAAGGCCATGGAGGCCAAGGAGGCAGAGAACAATTACAAAGTGAAGATATTACAGAACCGTACTACAAATCCTCTTACAGGCTATGAAGATTTCCTCGATATTTAAGCACCACTCCTCTGAACTGGTGGCGCTTGCCATATTCCTTGTTGGCTCTGCCCTTGCCATGCTGGGGCTCATCCAGAAGGTACCGCTTATCCTTGGCATCCTGGGGGTTGTAATACTTGCCTCAGGCCTGTTCTTCTTCTGTATAAGGTACACTTCGGAGAAGGTGTACAAGGACTATTACAAGGACAGTTATGAGATAGAGCATGATACCATTGAAGAGGAGATCAGGAAGTCCATGGTCTATCACCGCTATCAGGAGGCCGTCCTGGCGCGCTACGAAAGCGCCTGCCGGGACCTTGGCCTTGTGGACGAGCAGAAGGACTGGCTCCTTGACCTTCTCATGGCAGAAAAGGACAAGGTAGACCAGCAGCTTGCCTCAGAGGGCGGCGGACATATCTAAATGGTGTCTATCATGGCCGCAAGGCCGTCTGTCATAGGAGTTTTGCCTCCGGTGATCTTACCCCAGGAGAAGATGACTTTGATGAGTGCATAGGGCATGAGGGAACGCTCTATGGCGTGGATTTCGTCTTCGTTTTCCGTTCCGAAATACTCTTTTGCAAACAGCAGCCAGTGCTTTTTGAGCGTGTCCGGAGTGAGGTGGAATATGTTGTCTGCCCTTTCAGGTCCTATGAAGTTGGTGGCGTAGTAGAGCATGGAGAGGTCCCACTGGGGGGCGCCGTAACCGAATTCGCCTACGTCTATCCAAAGGTTTCTGGCGCCGTCTGTTATGATGTTTCCTATGTGGAGGTCTCCGTGGAGGCAGGTTGTGGCAGAAGGCAGGTTATAGAGCCTTGTGAGGACTTTGTCCCGCTGGGCGTCCGTAAGGCTTTCTATGGCCATTATACCGGCCTTGTAGAACTCCCTTTCGTCGGGGAGTTTTGCCGTGTCGGCCTGTTTTGTGTGGAGTTCTTTTGCGAGGCGGGCAAAGAGCCGTGAAAGGGGCTCCAGCTGCTCCGGTTCCTGGGAGATGATGCGGGTGAAGGAGCGCTTGTTGCGTATGAGTTCGTATTCTGTGCCGAAACGCTCGCCGTCAGTTACCAGGCGGAACGGCCGAGGAGTGGGCAGGCCCATCTGGAAAACTGTCATGTTCACGCCGAATTCGCGCTCTACGCTTCCCATGTCATACCCCTTGTTAAAGAGCTTCAGAAGCCGTTTTCCGTCTTTGCTGTCGTATGACAGCGCCGTTCCTCCTTCGCCTGTGAGGATATAGTCTTCGAGATTTATCTTTTCGTATTTCATGATTGCAAAGATAGCAAAAATATGCGCAAGGTGTGCTTTTGTGTGGGGGACCTTGTGCACTGTAGGGCCTGTACGGCTGATTCATGCGCAAGGTCCCGGCTTTAAAATTCCACCTTGTGCACCACTGGGTGATGGGATGACGAATGAACGGCCCTGGAGAGTGTTCCGGGGCCGTTTCAGAACTTCAATTACGATACATTCAGAAAAGTTTATACGTTTCCGAATGTCTGCCCGGAAAAGAATATCTATTATTGTATCGAAAGGCATGCTATTAATGCTTATGATTTGTTTAATGATATATTATTTTATATCTTTGCAATGAGAAGGTACAAGGTCAAGGAAGTAATCAGAATGCTTGAAGATGACGGGTGGTATCTTGTCGCCAAGAGAGGGAGCCACCGTCAATTTAAGCATAGTCAGAAAAAAGGAAGAGTAACGGTAAACGAGAAACCTTCTGCAACATTGGATCAGGAAATATTGAACAGCATCTGGAAACAGGCCGGATGGAAATGAATATGGCAAAAATTGATATACTTATCGACTATACTGATAATTTTGCTGCATGTCCGCAGAATGGTGATATTGCGTGCATATCTACAGGGCGTACACTGGATGAGGTTAAGGCTAATATTGTGTCGGCGCTGGAGTTTCATAGAGATGGCTTGCTGGAAGACGGCATAGCGTTGCCAAAGGAACTGCAGGGCGATATTGTACCTGTTTTCCATCTTAGCACGCGAGCTCAACTAAAATATACAGACCGATATATTACCAGAAAGGCCCTTGCCCGCGAAACCGGCATTGCTGAGCAGCAGCTGAGCCATTATGCGAACGGTCTTCGCCATCCCCGCCCCGCAATGCAACAACGCATTGCCGATGGTATCCGCGCCATCAGCCAGCGCCTGCTGCTCATCTTCTAAGGTATGTGAACTTTGCGCAAGATGTGCTTTTGAGTTGAGGACCTTGTGCACTGTAGGGCCTGTACGGCTGATTCATGCGCAAGGTCCCGGCTTTAAAATTCCACCTTGTGCACCACTGGGTGCAGGGATGACGAATGAACGGCCCCGGAGAGTGTTCTGGGGCCGTTTCTGAAAGATATTTGCACTTCAATTACGATACATTACGAAAAGTTTATACGTTTCCGAATGTCTGTCCGGAATTATTTGCATATTATTGTAGTCAACGAATTTTGTTGGCTATGAATAATAAGGATTATTTTGATAATGGTATAATTATTTATACCTTTGCAGGTGGAGGGACGGTTCATGAGGAGGTATAAAGTGAGTCAGGTTATTGACATGCTGCTTGATGATGGCTGGGAGCTTGACCGTGTACGTGGAGACCATCGGCAGTTTGTACATAAGACAAAGCCTGGGACAGTGACTGTCAGGGGAAAGAAGAGTGACGATTTGAGTCAGTTTCTTCTTAACAGTATATGGAAACAAGCCGGGTGGAGATGAATTATATGAAACAGGTTATCATAAACATTGACTGGATGGATCACAATTTTGGAGCGGCGCCCCAGAATCAGGATATTGCATGTGTTGCTACCGCGAAGACTCTGGAGGCCGTCGAGGACGAAATTGTGGAGGCTCTTCAGTTTCACATCGAGGGCATGCGCTCCCATGGTGAATCCATCCCTGAAGAGTTCCTTGGGGACTGGGAACCGCATTTCGTCTTGACAACCAGGGCTCAATTACGTTATTCCGATGATTTCATAACTTTCAAAGCTCTGTCGAAAGTAACAGGCATAAACGAACAGCAGCTCAGCCATTACGCCAACGGCCGGAAAATACCCCGTCCAGCCACCCGTAAACGCATTGCCGATGGTATCCGCGCCATCAGCCAGCGCCTGCTGCTCATCTTCTGAAGCGTGTGATGGCTACATTCCCAGCATCAGGACGGGGGAGATGCCAAGGACGGCGCAGAGGGCTTTGGCAATGCGAAGGGTGGGCTCTGCCCTGCCGGAAACGTAGTCGCTCACGCGTGAGGGGCTCACTCCAATCATTCCGGCAAGTTCTTTCTGGGTCATTCCTTTTTCTTCAAGGGAGTCTTGAATAAGTTCTGAGACCGTAGGCTTGCCGATGGGGAAGTGCTCCTTTTCATAAGCAATCACAAAGTCTGACATAATTGCGAGTTCAATAGCCTCCGGGGCCGATGCAGGCTTGCTGTCATCTACGAGTGGCAGCAATTCCTCAACCCTGCGAAGGGCGTATTCATACCTCATTTGATTCAAATCCTTTTTCATATCGTACTCGCATCTATTTTATCATAATCCTGATGAGTGCAGCGGAATCTGAAAAAGAGATATTCATTTGACTTCAAGATTGAATGTGCAAGATTTATTCTCCTGCAGTCTCATTCGTTTTTCAAGAAGTCCATTCATCTTGACAGATGAACTTTTTATTGCCATATTCTTTTCGTCACGTTTCATTACTGCAAAGATATGGAATTATTCGAAAAGACAAACAGATGGTGGACCTGGGACGGAAAAAACCACCCGGGCCGTTATGGCGGTCCGGGTGGAATTAAATAGGAAGCTCAACTATCAATAGTCTGTGTAATAGTAGGTTACAACTATACTTCTGAGCCTGTTCCAGTACCTTGTTTGGCCTTGTCTCCTTGGCGCCATGGTGAAGGACAGTGAAGATGCTGCACTGCCTGTCCAGGATGCTGAAGTTGAGTTATTGGACGGTCCGGAGTATGATCCTGTTGAAGGAGTTACAGTTCCACGTCCATAGTTGTATGATTCATAAGTGAAATCGACACGTGTGACAGTAAAATCAGCCAATGACTCGGAAGAAGATATGCTCAGGACTCCATCGTAATCTTGCGCTCCCAATCCCCAAATGCCGTTGGAACGGTAACCGACCTCAATGTAGTTTGCATTCTTGTTCTCAACATTTTCAACTTCCAAAGTCAAGCCTTGGACTGTGTAAGTGTCAGATGTGAACGTTCCTGAAGTGGTAGCGATTGCAGAAGTAGTGACAGTTCTCCTTATGCCAACCTTGACTGTACAGGTTGCGGTGTATCCACCATCTTCAGTTCTTACCGTAATGGTGGTTGTTCCCTTGGCGACTGCGGTGACAAGACCGGTGTCGGAAACGGTTGCAACTGCAGGGTTGGAACTGGTCCAGGTGACGTTCTTGTTGACTGCATCGGCAGGGGTGACGGTTGCTATGAGCTGCTCAGTCTGGCTGGTGCCACCGATTATTATAAGCGTTGTGGAGGTCTTGTTTAGAGACACACCTTCCACAGGAGTAGGAACCACGTGAACCGTACAGGTGGCGGTGAGGCCGTTGCTGGAGGTTGCAGTGATGGTGGCCGTGCCGTATGCAACGCCACGTACTACACCGGTGTTGGATACAGTAGCTATGGAGCTGTCGGAGGATGTCCATGTGACAGTCTTGTCAGTAGCGTTGGAAGGCGCAACTGTAGCTACGAGTGTCCTTGTCTTGTTAAGGCCAAGGTTCAGCGACGTCCTGTCAAGAGTAATGCGCTTGACCTCGATAGGAGCTACGGTGATGACGCAGGTGGCGCTCTGGCCGCTGTGGGCGGCGGTGATGCGGGCTGTACCCACTGATACTGCCGTGACCTTGCCGTTGCCGTCTACGGTAGCGACAGAGGTGTTGTCCGAAGTCCATGAAATTTCACCGGTGCCGGTTTCTGCGGGCCAGATTGTAGCCTTTATGGTCTTGGTTTCACCAGCATGCATGGTATGGCTTGTGGGATCCACAGTGATTCTCTGGGCCTTGTTGCCGTGAGAGGCCTCGTGGTAGATGGCGTTGGCGTTGTCGTAGGCGTTGAGAGTTACGGCGTAGCTTCCGTCAAAGCCGTTGGCCGTGGTGATAGTCTTGAGAGCCAGCGTGGCAGAGCGTGCAGTGCCGGTAATGGTGTAAGTATAGAGACCTTCGTCAACGTCAACGACGTGCCATGCTGTTCCAGAAGTGCTCTGAGGGATGAGACCGTCAAGTTTGAGCTGCACCGTACGGCCTCCGGAAGGATAGGCATCGTCATCGTCAAGATAGAAGGTGAAGTTGACGTTGGTGTATGCGCCTGCACCGTCGTTGTCAAATTCCAGATCACGGAAATTGAACATGTTGTAATTGTAGAAACTGTCATTTCCCTTGTTGAAATACTGGTTGTCTACATATACCTTGCCGGCGCTTTGAGCCTTGTTGGTCTTGAAATGGCAGGTGAAGAGCATGCCTTCCATGGTCTCTTCCAGTGCCTGATACTCATTGTAGGTGAGCGTGCGCACATAGTGGAAGGTCTTGCTGGTGGTCTTGCCGTCACAGATGCTGTATCCGTTTTCTACAGGCAGGTTGTCCTTAGGGTATTTGGCTGTATTCGGGGTTATGGAAAGCTGGTCGGACTCGAGCTGGAATACCAGAGGGAACATGCTTTCCGGAAGCATCTTGGGGATGGTAATATTGACGTTGATTCCCTCTCCGGCCACATTCTCCACGTAGTCTTCGCCGTAGTCGGGATTGATTTCGTCGGCAACGCATTGCACTATCATGTTCTGGCGCGGCATTAGGTAATACACAATGTCACGATAGATAGTGTGCGTGGCGTCTATGCGGCCCTCGATACGTATGGTCTGGGTTGTCTTGTCGGAGTTGTCCGGGGTGTTGATGGTGAACTTGAGGGTACGGAAACCTTCGGCATCCTTTGCTGTGGATGCGCCCATGGCTTTCATCTTGCCATTGGCGCCGCCATCCACCACGGTGCCGGTTTCGGCAACGATGGCGGCGTCCAAAGTGGTGGAAATAACGTTCACAGGGCCGGTTTTGGCGCCGATTGTAATGGTGACCGGACCGTCTTCGGAAACGAGGGCGTTGTTTGCGCTCATATCGCCTTCGGTGGCGTCCTCAATGAACTTATATTTGAGCTCGAATTCGGCACGGCCTTCGACGAAGGTCCAGCCGGTGTGGGCAACGGCAATACGGCCGATACCGTCGGAAATATCGGTCAGTGCTGCTACGGAAGCATCCTGGGAGATGTCTCCGGTACCACCGGTGGAACCGGCGGCTGCTGCGGTTTCTGCACCGGCCTTTGCAACGTTGGTGATACGGATGTGGTAACGGAAGTTACGGAAGATGGCGTAGGGACCGTCTTCGTCCTTGAAGTCTACCTTGTAGTAGCAGGGAACGCCGTTTGCAAGGTCCAGATACGTTCCAGGATTTGCGCGCTCTAGTTCTTTCCAGTTTTTTGGTTGTCCGTCGTTGAAATAGGACGTGTTATGAGGATAGAAAGTACCGTGAATAATCATGTACGAGGCAGGCATGTCGCTCGCGGGCTTCGGCCTTTCGTACATGTAGACGCTACTTACTATTCCCTCGCCATCGCCCTCGCCGGTACCCCAGACTACGGAAGCGTCGTCAGGGTCTGTGTCAATAAGTTCAGTTCCTACCGGGGAGAAGCCGGGATAGGTGTTTTTGAGACCGGTGTTTGGCGTAACATTCTTGTTGACGTACAGGGAATCCTTGTATCCAAAGAGGAAACTGCCTGTTTCAGGATTGTACGGCACTATGCTGCCGCGGTCCGGCTTGTTGATGACTGCAAGGGTCCTGTCTTTGTCAAGGACGAACTGAGGAGTAGTGGACTGGATGCTGATTTTTGCAAAGTTGCGGACAAGGGGAAGGCCGGTGCCGCCTCCATTGAAGGCTGCAGCTACGTCGTCTGTAACCTGGTAGTAGCCGTCTCCGTCCTTTACATACTTCATCTCCTGATCCACCTCATCCCATTCCTTCTTGAGGGTAACGCCGTTGGGGAGGATGAAGCCTGCCCAGTAAGCGTCCTGGTTGTTTGTGGAGTAGATGAATTTGGTGAGAACTTCACTGTCATATTTCCAAGGGAGTTTTACGTCCCCAAGGTTGGCCATGACATGGACGCGGAGGTTCTTGGAGTCAGTAACGCTGAGGTGAGCCTTGAAAGTATAGAGAGTTTCCGAACCGTTGGTGGTCGCGGGCTCAAAAGTATCTATTGCAACGCTTTCCTTGAGGAAGCCTGAGGAACCGAACACTGCAATCATCATGTTCTCGATGGTGGGGGTGTCGGCCATGGTGGCCTTTGTGGCTGCAAAGGCGTTGCCGGGAAGGGCTACGGTGAAGCTTATGGCAGCCTTTCCCTCAGTAGGATATGGAATATCCTCTGCTGTCTTATTCTTGTTCTCGAACTCGAATTCCTCTTTTACGCAGCCGGTAAAACCTGTAAGCAGCGCAGTCAAAAGGAAGATATGTCTTAAAGTCTTTTTCATACGTGCTTAAGGTTTAGCGGGCCATATCGCCCCATTTAAAAGTGGTGAGAGGGGTTACTGTGGAGACATCCGTATTGCCAAGTTTCATACCGTTCCAGTACCATTCGTCGTATACGCATCGAACAGCATGGGTTCCTGTCAATTCTCCTGGATGTAATACAGGTGCTTGCTTTGATGCGGCATCTGTTCCGTCATAGACAGTAATATAGCCACTATTACACCAGTACTCAGAGGTCTCTCCATTATTTGCACTACCGAATAGTCTTACAATCATACCATCTGCGTTGAGCTTTGTAATGTATGAAACTTCCGCCATGGTAGGGAGTCTCCATCTTCCGGCAGGATAGCCTTCCTCTTGATATGATGCGCAGCGCCTAAAGGCATGAGCATAAAGTACTTGAGTAGTGGCGCCGTGTGAAGATGCTACCCTAAATTTAGGGGCAATAATATTATCCGAGTATGATGTGTTGTCAACAGGATAGTAGTAAGAAAGCCGCCTATTATTGCCTTGTATAGATGTAGTATTAGCACTCCATCCAGCTGCGTCAGAGGTCTTGCTTGTGGGCCAGTTTGTTGTATTTAGATTATCAATAGTATTAACTCTGGGATCTCCAAGCATATAGTCTGAGTCAGGCGGCAAAACAGTAGTTTCAATAATGAACATATTGAAATTCATGTTGGTTCCACTGCTGGTTCCATTAGTACCAATACTTCTATATTGCCAATCGCTGCCTCCAGAGTTTGAAATGGAGTATGCGGCAGGAAGTTGAGTATAATACACCCTTCCAGAGTTATAATAAACTTGTGTTTCTCCATTATTGACATACACATACCCATTATTTGTTGTGTTGGAGTTATCCTCCATGTCAATCATAATTGCCGGCCTTTGCTCAATGGTCACAGTCTTCGCGTACGAATAGTCGTCCTTATGTCTGAGCGTGAAGGTGATGATGTACGGGGAAACGTCATAGTCGTCCGTGGAGGTGTCGTTGTTCAGCGGATGGTTGAACTGGATATGGGCGCCGGTGGTGGTGGTCACTAGGCTTACGTCCATATTCCAGGTAGCCATACTGCTGGTGGTGACTTCCTGCTTGGAGTCGCCGGAGAAGTCGTACTTGACGGCTTTGAAATCTACAATCTCGCAAGGGTCTGATGTCGTGTAGGGGATCATCAGGTCATCGAGGTTGTACATGGTGAAGTTCTGCTCGTTGAGGAAGAGGTAGCGGGCACCTTTGATTTCGGCCTCCTTGTCGGAGTCGTTGATTCCGGTACCTTCTCCGCCGCTGCCGGTTTCACGCTCCTGCCAGTCCACGACGTAGTACTGGCCGTTGATAATCATCTCGCCGCCGTCCATCTCGCTGCCCAGAATACCGATGTTAAGGATAACCTTGTACCAGTTGTTGCGCACGAACTCTGCATTGGAAATGTCGATTGCCGTTGCAGGGCAGTACACGCGGTAGTAGTAAATCTTGGAAAGCGTGCCGAAGTCCGTGCCGCCGTCGCTCCTGCCGGCTGCACGGTCCCACGGAATGGCAATCTTGAGGTAAGGCTCTTCTTCGGAACCGTACATCCACTGTTCGGGATAGGTGTAGAAAGGAGCTTCGGCCGGATAGAAGATGCCTGTCTTGGTTTCCTTCGTGTACTGTACAAGGCCGTTGGCGTCCAGAATCTCATTGCCGTCTTCATCGACCTTCTTGGTGTAGGTGTCGTAGCTGTAGCTCTCGCCGGTGGTGGTGTCGAAGGTGAACTGCTGGTAGGAGTAGAGCTCCGGAGAGTCTACTGGCTCGCCGCTCACCCTGCCGGTTTTGGCACCGTTTACCAGCTGGACATAAGCTTCGTTCAGACGTGGAGTCCAGATTTCTGTACGGGTGTCCTCGTTGCCACTGATGACAACTGTGTTACGGATTTCCACTCTGGGGACAACCCTCACAGATACGGTAATCTTTGCGGCAACCCTCTTGAGGCCGATGTTTGCCGTCGCAACTATGGTATTTCTGCGCTTGACCTGGGTAACCTCAAAGGGACCGTCTGTAGACATGAGGAAGTTCGTCTGCGGAGTCTTGACATTCTCGCCGTCGAATTCCAGATCCCTGGTAAGTTCGGCGAGGGTTGCATAATCGGTTCCGGAAAGGTTTTCCGGGTCTCCTGAAGCAACGATTCTGGGGTGGTTTGCGATAGCATATACCCAGAAATTGGTTGCGTTTTGGGGGCACAGCGTGTAGTTGACGATGTCGCTGGTCATGGGGATGCTCACAGGGGCATTCTGCCTGACGTTGGTAAGATAGCCGTGAAGAACTGCGTCTCCGTCTTTGTTTGCGTTGGAATAGAGGAAATACTCGACGGAGGAGAGAACGTTCTCGTTGAGGGCTTCTTCGCCATCCTTCGGGGTTGTAGCTTTGGTGACTACCAGGTTTTCATCGCTGAAGAAGCGAAGGACGATGCCTTCTCCCTCTTCTTCTGCGTGGATGTCTTCCTTAAGGGAACACGCAGGAGCCGAGGCAAGAACAATTGCCGCAGCTACTGAAAGTATGTCGAATCTGAACTTTTTCATACGCGTCCTTGATTAAGGTATTGTTATGACATATTTGTCACGGTTTATTTCGGTGTCGGCATCGGTATCGCGGTTGTTGTTGGTAACTGCAAAGTGCAGGAACAGCCTTTTACCGCTTGCAGGAACACCTTTGGGCCTTACGCCAAGGGTGACCGCGCCGCCGTCGCGGTGGGGGTCGATGAGAATGTAATCATGGCCCGTACCGGTATAAGTGTCGCCGCTGTCAAGCGTTACGATGAAGGAATCCGTGTCTCCGGACAGGCCAATCGAGAGTCTGCCGTTCACGGGAGTGTAGATGGAGAACTTGCCCCTTGCTACCCATGCGGGATTGGAACCGCCGGTGAGCTGGATTACATCGTGCTTGCCGTTGGCGTCGGTGATTGTTCCGCCACTAACGTATGTGCCTTCGATGAACTTGAGCTGGGTTGCAGAGACTGCGTCATTTTCAAAGGCCATGGGGTACTCCTCGTAATCCCAGGGGAGGGTGTGGAAGGAAAGCTGGACCTGTTTGTCGGCAAAGGAGACATTGAGCTGGGTCTTCTTTCCTGCGGTGACGGCTGCTTTGGCATCGGCCGCGTTGGGGAAGCGCATATTAAGGGTGCTCTTTTTGCCGACACTTGTCTTGCACACTACTTCCACCAGGGGAGAGTCTGCAGTATAAATAGGGTTGCCTTCACTGTCTGTATTCTGTACTGTTGGCTTGAGGGCAGCCTGGGTCATGGGCCAGCACATGCGGTATGTGAGGTTTTCTCCCATCTCTGCGCCGGTGTATGCGTCGTATGTCTTGCCGCCTTCCGAATCATTGATATTCTTGAGCAGGATGCCTTCGGAAGGGAATTTGTTGGGCCAGAAGGCTGCGCCTGAGACTGTGGGGTTGCCGCCTCCGAGGGTGACACCTGTCTCCATATCCCAGGTAAGGGTTTCGCTGTGTGTGTTGGGGAAGTTGAGAAGCCTTACGGAGTAGACAGTGACATCGGCCTTGGAGGTGTTCTGGACGGCTACGCCGAGGGCGCCGAAGAGATGCTTCATGGGGATGTCAACGTGGCTGGGGATGCCGTCGTTAATCACATCTACAGGAACTACGTCGGAATAGAGGAAGTCGTACTGGTGGCCATCGGAGGTGAAGGTCTTTGCAACCGTAAGCGTCTTGGTTCCGGGGGTGTAGGTGTCAAAGAAGGTGCTGCTCTTGAGATTTCCTGCATCGGGATCCGGGGCCGGGGTCTTGTCTTCCAGGAGCCAGCCGTAGAAATGGTGGGTGCCGGTGCGGGTCCAGCGGTATGAGGTAGGGGAAGCTACATTTCCAAACAGCCACTGCCAGTTTGCAGCGTCCTGCTTGAAGGTGAGGGTGTTCTCGAAGTATTTGAATTCCTCTCCGGAGGAGTGCGTGGTACCGACGCCGTCGGTGAGGGTGCCGTTATACCCGGAAAGGTAATCGAACATCTGGAACTGTGTGCCGTTTTTCTTCAGTGCGTCAGTAGACAGGAAGCTCTTGGTTGCATCCGGGCTGGCGTTGAGCGTAATCTCCTCTGAGGAGTACACGGGTTCCTCTGCCTGGTTTTCCTTGCAGGAGAGGACCAGCGCCGCGAGGAGAAGTGCTGCAGCCGGAAATCTGTATGTATTGCCCATTGTGCTCATGTTTTTCATCTTGGAGACCCGGAAGGGTATCACCCCCGCCGGGCCTATATATATTAAAGGTTTATGCTTGCAACAACATTCACGCCTTCCCAGCCGTCAACGGCAGGGTCGAAGGTGATGATGGCGTCGTTAAGGTTAGGATCGTCAGGATCTACGCCACCGGAGGGGTCTACACCACCGGAAGGGTTGCTGGGATCCCCACCGGGATTGGGGAGTGGATTGCCGCCGTTACCGTTGGAAGCGGTGGGGCCGAACCTGAGGATGTAGGTGTAGATGTGGTTCATCTCCCATGCGGGGATGGCATCCAGCTTGAGGTTTGCAGACACGTCAAAGGTTTCTCTCAGGAATGCAGCGCCGTTCCGAGTGGTCTCCACGGTTACGTTCAGGGTTACCTTCTGCTGGCCTGCGTCAAGGAGCTGAGGAAGGACGAAGAGGGTGTCAACGGCCTGATACAGCGTTCCAGTCTCGATGTTTCCGGTAAGGGTACCGTCAATGTCGACAGCAGTTCCTTCTGGAGTCCATACTTTGTTTGCGGGCTTCTCCCAGCCGATTACGCCGACGGTGGGATCAGAGGCGAGGTTGAGCTCGCAGCCGCCTTTGGTGTAAACGCCGCTGAGCTTTGTGCTGTTCACGGTAACCTTCCAGTCGGTGACGGTGCCGTCGGCTTCCTTCTTGTGCTTGTAGGTAAGGGCAACCTTGAAGTTAACCTTTGCAAGTGCGTGGCGGAAGATGGTGGGAACACCGGTGAAACCGCTGATGCTGTCATCTACGAGGTCTGCATTGTCGGAGAAACCGGCAGCCTTGTCGGCATACATGATGTCCTTCTGGAGGGTGTTCACGTCAATGCCGGAGTAGGTTATCTTGTCCTTCTCTACGGTTATGCCGGAGAGCCCGGTAGGGTAGTAGGAGACGAAATCTACAGTGGTGTTCTTGGGCCAGTAGAAGGTCTCACCCTGGGCTTTCCAAAGGGTATCATCGGGGAAGTAGGCGATGGTAATGTCTTCCATGAAATACTCGCCGATGGTGCCCTCTGCCCATGCATATGTGGAGAAGGTTTCGGTCTTGGGGAATACGGTGCCGTTGATGCCGGGAGCCTTGGTGTTGAGGCCGGCGATGGTCTGGAACGCAACCTGGTGGCTGCGCCCCGCATTGCCGAGCTCAGTCTTGCTGCAGGCAGACGCCATCACGGCAGCAATCGAGAGGAATATGATAAGCTTTTTCATCATATTATATTAGAGGTTGATACCTGCGCTCACGGTGATGTTCTCCCATTCGTCAACAGCGGGGTCGAAGTAAACGATGGTAGGAACTACGTCCGGAATGCCGTCGCCGTCGGTGTCCTCAGTGGTAGTTGTACCAAGACTAGGAGCGAAGTTGAAGGAATAGGTGACGTTCTGGTTCATCTCCCATGCGTCCATGGAGCCTGCGGAGAGGTTGCCCTGGATCTCTACACCATTCTCTTGGAGCACCTGCTGATAGCCGTTGCCGTCGTTGACGTCACGGTAGGTGGTGATGGTGACCTTGATGACGACTTCCTGATTGCCGCCAACAAGTGACTGAGGCATTACGAATACATCGGAATCCAGGTTATATGTGGTGTCTTTTTGAATTGGATTCTCAAGGTTGGTAAGGTCGAGTTCATAGTCTTTGGTGGTGCCATCGGCAGTCCATACCTTGTTGCCGTTGGCATCGGCGGGCTGTTCCCACGATGAACCGTTGAGGTTCAGCGTGAAGGAGCCGGAAGAGAGGAGATTGTTAACCTTGATGCTCTCCACCTGGATGTCCCACTTGGTCTTGGTGCCGGTTACAGTGTCGGTTACCTCTGTGTAAGCGGCCTTGATCTGGAAATTCACCTTTGCAAGTGCGTGGTGGAAGAGCATAGGAACACCATTATAATAATAGGCATTGGTGTTGTTCTTGAGGCCGGTGACTTTGTCGGCATACATTATGTCAACGTCCTGGTGGTCAGCAACGTTCCATGCGGGGTAAGCGATAGTGGTATCCGTAATAGTCGGGAACGGAGCATCAGTGCTTCCTGCCGTTGCATAAGGTGAATAGCCTATGAAGTCAATGGAACCGGACTTGGGCCAGTAGTATGTTGTGCCTTCTGGGGCCCAGCGGTTGTCTGAATCTCCGGTATAAGAAACCTTCTGGTTGACCATGAAATCAGTGTCGTCACCAGGGGTCTCGCCTTTGAACCAAGCATAAACGCCGAAAGGAACGTTTTTGTAGTTTTCTTTGTAGTCCGTTGTGTCTGAAGGAGGAGTGATTGCCTTGGTCACACCCTTGTAACGGGCGAACTGGAATACTACCTCTGACTGCACTCCTTCATTAAACACCTGCTTCGAGCAGGATGCAAGTGCTGCGATTGCAAGTGCTGCAATGAATACTGTCTTCTTCATTTCTTTAATTGTTTTTGTTTTTGTTTTTGGCACCCGGTGGCAGGGTCAACCGCCGCCGGGTCAAGAAAAAGCTTCTTATTATATTAACAACTAACTGTTTCTTGAATTAAAGCTGGATGGTTGCGGCAGCAGCAACAGGAGTCCATTCTGCAACTGCAGGGTCGAATTTGATGATTACGTCCTCAGGATCGTCGTCGTGGGCGTCACCGGGATTAAGGGCAGAAGCAGTGGGCTTGAACTTGATGGTATAAACGATGTTCTCGTTCATCTGCCATGCCTTGAGAGTTGAAATCTTGTTGATATTGATGGTCTTTATAAAGTCTTCTTCGATGATCTTGCCGTTTGCAAGGGTGGTCTTGATGTGAGCGTTGATGTCAACAGTCTGAACACCATCGGCGAGGACCTGAGGAAGAACATAACCGGTTGCGGCGGCAAGGTCTACTGCAGTGGTATCAAGAACGATAGGAGCATCAACGAGTTCCTGTGCAGCTGTTGCGCCTGAGAGATTGGTCCATACATTGTATTTCTTGGATCCAACAGCTGTGCTGTCAGCGTTATGCCAAGTTTTTTTATCGGTATTAAGAGCGAGCTTAAGGTCACCAGTGGTGTTGAAGCCTTTAATCTTGAAGCTATTGAGGGTGATTTCCCATTTTGTCACGCTGGCAGGAGTAGTTGTGGTGTCTGTCCACTCGATGAAGTTGGCCATTACCTTGAAGCTGAGCTTTGCAAGAGCATGGCGGAAGATGGTGGGAACACCGCTGAATCCGGAATCGGAGCCCCTGCCAAGGGAATCCAGCACTTCGTTTACATTGTTGCTGCAGGTGGCCCTGTCGGCATACATGAGGTCAGTAGTGCCGGCGGTTACGCCATTATAGAGGAGAGAGTCCGCCTTTACTACAGGGGTGGTTCCGGCAGTGTTGCTGGTGCCGGCGAAAGGTGAATAGGAGATGAAGGAGACGCTGCCGGTCTTGGGCCAGTAGAAGGTATGGTCTACGGTTTTCCATACGCTGCCGGCTTTGCCAACCTTTTCGTTTACCATGAACTCAGTGGTGTCGTTGAACCATGCATAGGTACCGAAGTCACCGTTGCTGTATACGGAACCGGTGAAGGCCTTGGTCTGTACGCTGTTTACCACCTCGAAGCTGATTTCCTTCTGGAGGTCGACAATCTCTACCTTTGAGCATGCTACACTTGCTGCGAGTGCTGCGATTGCGATGATGATATATTTTTTCATTGCTGTATGTTGTTTTTCAAATTAGATAATCTTGTCAGTTGCGGTTTCAGTTTCCCAATTAACAACGGCAGGATCGAAGCGGACGGGTTCGCCGGGCTTGATGATGATGTTGTAGATGTACTTGTAGTTCATCTTCCAGCCGGTGATGGAAGGAACGTAGGTAAGGATGTTGGTCAGAGGGATGGTGACAGTTTCCTCGATAGTGGAAGTAGACTTGTAGGTGCTCTTGATGGTATAGGTAAGTGAGAACTGTGCCCATGCGTTTGCCGCTGAAAGGTTCTGGGGAAGAACGGAAATCTCGTTGAAGAGGGTCTTGACATCAGAGACCTTCTGGGCATTGGTGGCGGTCATTTTGTTGGCATTGCCTATAACTGTGGAAGCAAGTTCGCTGTCCTTGTTGTTGGCAACAATGGTCCATGCGTAATCCTTGGCTTCGGCCCAGGTCTGGACATTTGCAACAGGAGCGGCCACATTGGCAGCCTGTCCATCAGAGAATGTGAATGTGGCTGTACCTTTGTTTGCGTATCCTAATTTGCATGAGTCAACCACAACTTCCCACTGGTAGTCGTCGCTGGGGATTGCATCGGAGGCGTCAAGCTTTACATTGAAAGTGACTTTGGAAAGCATGTGGTGGAAGAGGGTGGGAACACCGGTTACACCTGCATCGTCAAGGTGATAGGTGGAAACGTTTCCGATGTATTCGTATGCGGCGTCTGCAACCAGGATGTCGTCTGCTACGTCAATGGTGGCGTCAGTATAGGAGATGGAACCCTCGGCGGTTGCTGTAGGGTTGATAGAACCGGCATAGGAGAAGAAGTTTACATAACCGGTCTTGGGCCAGTAGTACATGCGGGAAGGCATCCACTGCTTTTCGGTAGCATTCCATGAGATTGTCTCGTTGGCCATGAATTCCTGAGTGCTGGCGGCGCCGTTAAGGGTAGTATGTACCCATGAGTTTGTTTTGAATGTGTTGCCGGTGCCAAAGCTTACATTTGCTTTGGTAACGGGGCTTACGTAATTGGCCACCTCGAAGGTGACGGCTTTGTCGCCGATGGTGTTAACTTCGGACTTGGAGCAAGCGGCAAGTGCAATGACTGCGGCTGCGAAAACAAAAAGCTTTTTCATTTCTTTAATTGTTAGTTGTTTATAAATTAGTTCTTTGCACCCGGGGGTGGTTTCACCCGCCCCCGGACGGTAATTCAATTAAGCTGCAGGAACAGTCTGGTCTACAGTAGACTCTGTCTCCCAAGTCTCAACAGCGGGATCGTAGAGAATCTGGCTGGTCTGAGGGTTGATGATAAGGTTGTATACATACCTGTGGTTCATCTGCCACTTGTTCCAGGCACCGGTGATTTTGTTGAGCTGGATACCGGTTGCTACGTAAGGATCGCCATAACCGGCATCTTTGAGCTCATTTACATTCACGGTCTCTGTGGAGATGAGGGCTGCAGTGCCGCCGTCATACTGAGCCTGAGTACCATAGTATGTCTTGATTTCATACTTGAAGGTGAGTGTAACATCGTCTGCAACAGCCTGAGGCATTACTGCGAAGTAAGTGTCAGCCATGAAGTTGGTGCCTGTGAGCTTAACGGCCTCATTGGTGAGTTTAACGTTACCCTTTGCAACATCGGTGTCAAAGATGTCACCGGTTGCATTGCCAAGGTTTGCAGTGAGATAAGTCTGAGTACCTGCGGGGGCGGCCCAAATCTCGTTTGCGGGTTTGGTCCAGGCTACCTGCGTTGCAGCATTGGTAGAGCTGGTCTGGGTGAGGGAGAACTTGCCGTTATTCTTGATGGTGCCGGAAGCGAGAGCTACGTCGGTGAGTTTTACCTCCCAGAAGGTGTACTTGTCAGTTGTGCCGTCCTGAACCTTCATGGGGTTCTGCTTTACTGTGAAGCGAACCTTTGCAAGGGCATGGCGGAAGAGGGTGGGAACACCGTCGTTTGCATCAATCTTGTAGTTCTGTGCTCCGTTGTTGTTCTGCTTGTAGTGATATGCGGCGTCGGCAAACATCACATTGTCCTTGAGGGCAACAGTGCGGTCACCCCAAGCGAGAGTGGCTTCTCCGCCGTCGGTGGTGTAGGTGATGGAAGGAGTTACCTGATCGCCGAAATCATACCAGGAGAAGAAGGAAATGCTACTCTTGGGAGATTTGGGCCAGTAGTAAGGATGAGCGGGTTTCCAAGTCTTTGTGCCGTCAAAGTTGATGCTTTCAACGTTGCTGTCTCCGGCAACAAAGAAGGCGGCAGGTGCTGCGACAGTTCCGTCGGACTGGGCCGCATGGATGTAAGCTGCGCTCTTGAAGTACTGACCTGATGTGATTCCGAGTTCGTCGAGTTCGGAAACGAAGCTGGTCTCGCCAGCCTTGGTCTGGTTGAGGTAAGAAGCAACCTGGAAGCCAATCTCTACGTCGGGAGTGGTCTCCGCGGTTTCTACCTTGGAGCATGCTACGCTTGCTACAAGCGCTGCTGCTGCGATGATAAAAAGCTTTTTCATTTCTATTAGTTGTTTAATTGTTAATTTCTTTGTTTTGTTTTTCTTTGGTACCCCGGGTCAGGGTCGGCCGGCCCGGGATAATAATACATTACTGAGGGATGTTTGCTGTAGCAGCAGGTTCTTCCACCCATGCTTCCACTGCGGGATCGTAGAGGATGGTGTTGGTGGAAGGATCGATGATGATGTTGTAGGTGTACTTGTGGTTCATTTCCCAAGCGGAGATTGAACCAATCTTGTTGAGCTGGATACCTGTAGCAGTGTAAGGAGCGGTAGGAGCATAAACCGTCACGTTGATGGTCTCGGTGCTTACGGGGCTTGCGGAACCGATAGCGGTGCCATACTTGTGGGTGATGGTCATCGTGAGGCCGAGGGTAACATCATCGCCGATGGTCTGGGGACGTACTGCAATATAACCGTTGCCCATGTAGGTGTCAGGAATGAGGTTTGCAGCCGTTTCAGTAAGGGCTGTTGTGCCAAGAGCCACAGGAGTCTGGAACCATGCGTCAGTTACGTAGGCAGGAGAAGTTGCATTGGTCCATTTGGCGGAGGTCCAGGGAGTGATGCTTGCAGCAGCGTCGCTGTCGTCAGGGTCTGCACCGGTGAGGGTGAGGGTACCATTTGTATGGACCTTGCTGGCAGCAAATGCAACATTACTGAGTTTTACCTCCCAGAAATGATAGTTGCCAGTGTTCTTGCTATCCTCAATCTGGTAGCAGTCATCCTTGATCTTGGCGGTGAACTTCACCTGGGCAAGAGCGTGGTGGAAGAGGGTGGGAACACCTTCGGTAACACCGTCCTTGCCGTAAGGAGCAGCGCTGGTGGTGTTCTTTACCTGGTGGAAGGCGATGTCTGCGAAGAGGATGTCGGCCTTTGCGGGGATGGTAACGTTGGTCCATGCCATTTTTGCATCGGTTCCGCTATAGGTGAGGGTAGGGTCGGCTACGCCGTAGTTGTACCAGGAGAAGAAGTCGATGTTACTCTTGGGAGACTTGGGCCAGTAGTAGTCCTTGGTAGCGGGAGCCCACTGCTTGGGTGTTGCGTTCCAGGCAATGCTTTCTTCGAAGAAAGTGGCGAAAGTGTGGCCACCGTTACCGTCATCGGCATTGATGTATGCGTTGCTCTTGAAAGCCTGATTCTCGGTAATGCCGAGATCTTCAAGCTCTTTGAGGAAACCGCCGGCATCAGCCTTGGTCTGGGTGGCGTAGTTGGCAACCTGGAAGCCGATCTTCACGTCGGGGGTGTCGGCGAGTTCGGTCTTGGAGCAACCCACAGCAGCTACTGCTGCGATTGCGAGGATAGTGTAAAGCTTTTTCATTGTTAGTTGTGTTTTATTTTGTTTTTGTTTGTTATTCTACTGTTACGTTGATATCTTCTTCAAATGACCATTCGGCTTCCACGATGGGGTTCAGGAGGATTTCCTTTCCGATGGGGTTGATTGCGATATTGTACGTGTATATCTTGTTGGGAACCCACTGGGTGATTGCTACGTCAGAGGCGTTCTTTATTGTGTTCATTACGATGGTGGCAGGGATGTCATTCTCGGTGGCGTTGACGGTTCCGTTGCTCTTGGTGGTTACCGAGTAGGTGAGGACCATCTTGATGCCGTCTCCCAGTTCCTGGGGAATGAAGCTTCGTTCTGCGAGGACATCGGCATAATCTGTGCCGATGGCGGTGTTGCTGCTTACGAAGACAATCTCGCTCTCGTTGCTGCCGTTTGCGGTTTTCCAGAGATAGGTGGGGCTTTCGCTGCTGTACCACTGGCGGGTGCCGGTGCTGGCAAGGGGGCTGTTGAGGAGGCTCATGGTTCCCTTCTGGAATATGCCCTGGAATTTCGCGCTCTGGAGGGTGACTTCGTAGGTGACGTTTGCAAGTTCGGGGTCTGTGAGGGTGGTGGCCTTCAGCTTAACCCTTACGCGTGAGAGCACGTGGCGGAAGAGGGTGGGAACGCCGGCCGTGTAGTAGGTGTTGGCGTTTGCTCTCTGGAGCCAGGCCTCGTCGGCAATGAGGATGCGGTCGTTTGCACCCACAGTGCGTGCGTTAATCTGGAAAGAGGTCTCAGTGACGGTGTTGGGCTCGATGTTGGCGCTGCCGTCGTTTGCATACCATGAAACGAAGTTCAGGTAGCTCTGGGGATGCTTGGGCCAGTAGTAGTCGCGTGAGGGGGTCCAGGTGGCACCGTCCCAGGTAATGGTGGAGGTGAAGTATTCGGAACCCGCTGCAGCGTCCTCTGTGTGGAGGAAGGACTTGCTCTGGAAGTTGTCAAGGCCTTCGGCGTCGCGATACTCGCTTGTTGCCTTTGTGGTTGCGGCATAGCTACCCACGGTGTAGGTGATGGCCTCCGGGGTGCCTGCATTCTCTACCCTGGTGCAAGCTGCCATGCTCACCAGGCTTAAGAGAACTGCTATGTCAAACCAATTTTTCATTATCTGTTTTGTTGTTTTGTTTTTCAATTTTTAAAGTACCATTGTTCCTTCTTCTTCCACCCAGTCATCAACCTGGGGCTGGAATCCGCCGCCTCCGGGGGTGGGCTTTGTGCCGGGATCCGGAACTTCGATGATGTAGTCATCAATGATCAGCCAGTGATACAGGTGGCAGAGTTCCGAGTCAAATACCTTGTCCAAGTTCACGGGATACTGTAGGAGGTTGCCGGCAGTATCGGTGATATTGAAGGTGACCAGGAGGTCCGAGGTTACCTCGGGAATCTTGCCGAAGGTGTTGAACACTGCGCAGAGGACGTCCTTGTTCTCTCCTGCGAGGGCTTCGTCCCTGCCCTGGACCATGTCGAAGATGACTGCTGCCGAAGGGTCTACCGTACGCTCGTTCAGGCCGATTTTGTTGGACGGTGAGAGACCGGAGATGACGGCTGTTGCGCTGGAGGCGAACTGGCGGCCAACTATGCGGACCTGCAGATAGTAAGTGTCGACGACCGTGAAGGCTTCTGTCTTGACGATAACCAGGGTGTCGTGGGGAGAGATTCTGACGTTCTTCTCGTTTGCGACAAGGAGGTGCTCAGGCTCGTAGCGGATGCTGATATCATCGGTTATGGGCTGATCTTCGGCCTTGGTCTTGGTGTACTTGGTCTTGAGATCTTCGGGGATTTCGTCGGTGTAGGCGAGGATGCTCTCTTCGTTCTCAAGGTATGCCACCTGGGTGGTGGGAGTGTCGAAGTTGTAGACCAGGAAGTTGTAGTTTCCGTGGCTGATACCCAGCGTTCCGTTGAATACCTTGTTGCCTTCTTCGTCGAAGCCTGCTTCGGAGATGAAGGTTTCGGGCTGGAGCTTCTTCTCTGTGTAAGGGTCGTAAACGAGGACACGCATGGTTCCGGGATCCAGCTGCTTTACCTTGGGAGCCCAGAGGGACTCTGTGCTGCCGTAAACGCTCACGGATGTACGGATGTTGGTGTTGACGTTTGTGACGGTCTTCACGTTGACCTTGATACGGATGCGGACGGCGCTGCTGGGGTCTTCCAGCGGTCTTCTGTGGCAGCCTGCTACAGATAGGATTACCAGGGTTGCGAGGAGGATATTGCGCATAATCTTACTCATGGCGTGCCTCCTTTTTCCCATAGCTTATGGGGACTACAAGACTCACTTTTGCCTTGGTTGGATACTTGAAAATGTTGTAGAACGAACCGTCGCCGGCGGGGTCGTGGATGAGCTTGTCGTAGCTGTCGGTAGGGAGGTAATGCCTGAAGTGGGTCTTCATGTAGCCCATTGAGAGGCTGAATTCGAGATTGACTCTCTTCTTCTTGCCGATGGGCATTGCATAACCGGCGGTTGCACCTACGCTCCAGAGTTCGCCTTGGTAGTTCAGGCTCTTGTCATACTGGAAGTCATACTTGCCGCTCATGACATAAGGACCTACGAACCAGCCGCGGAGTTTTTCTGTGCCGACAGTCTCCCAGGGCTTGAACCAGAAACGTGCCTCGGCGCCCATTTCCCAGAGCTGGAAGCAGTACTTGTTGCCGGTTTCCCACCAGGGGAAAACGTCTTCCCAAGCCACGGAGAAGCGGTTTGCAATAGGAACTTCCACTTCTACGTTAAGGCCGGTGACTGCGTCGTAAAGAAGGTTTGTCTTTACGGCGGCGATCATATTGCGGTAGCCCTTTGCGGGGGCGGGGAATGCGGGAACGATGCCACCTTCGTAAGGGTTGACCTTAGCTGTGGTGTCTACCGGTGCGACAGCCTCGAGAGTATCCCTTGCAGGGAAAAGATCTGTTGTGTCGACTGCTACGGGAGCGGAGGTGGTGTCGGCAGGGACGACTGTGGTGACGGTGTCCTTGGGAGTGGTGTCCTTAGGTGTGGTGTCTGCAGGTTCGGTTACTGCAGGTGCCTCGAACTCGATGTTGCCGATGCGGGCGTAACGGATGTACGGCAGGCACTCCTTCTCTACCACGGGGTAGGACGTGCTGGCCTTGAGGAGAGCCTCCTTGCGGGCCGGGCTGTTGTTGGAGTCGATGATGCCGATGAGCTCTTCCTTCTCTGCCGAACCAAGGGTACCGTTTGCAAGGATGCAGGCACGGAGACCGGCCCAGTCTTCAGCAACGGAACGCACGACGATGCGGTCCTTGAGGTACGGGAACTCGGAGGTGAGGAAATCCACGAGGACCTTGGCACGGGTTGCGCCGAGACGTTCGTTGATGCTCACCGGGCCTTCAGGAGAAGCGGCGCCCTCGATGACGACGCGGCTGGGAACCCTCTTGGGATCCGAGAGCATTTCACGGAGAACGGCGATGTTGGCCTCGTTGCCCATGTACTCAGGACGGATGGTGGTTTCGCTGAGCGGGAAGTAAACGACGGGCTGGCCTTCACCACGGGCGGCGCTGCCTTCCGAGATTTCAGAATTTTCGTCCTGGACCTCAGCTTTTGCCAAATTTGCGATTCTCAGCGTGATATCTGCAAAACGCAGGGAGCGGAAATAGTTGCTGTACAGAGCCTTATACTGCGGAAGGGCCTTGAGTGCGCTTTCCTTGGAATCCGGATCATCGTTGCCGTCAATGATGGCGACGATGGCGCTCTTGGAAGAATCGCTGAGGCGGCTGTCTTCAGAAACCTTTGCGCGGAGATCGTCCCAGGACTCTGCTCCCGAGGTGGTGCGGATACGGCCGTGCATCTGAGGATACTTTGCCTCGAGGTAGCTGACTACGGAAGCGGCGCGGTTCCTGGAGAGGTTGAGGTTGTAATGCACATTGCCTTCAGGGGAAGAGTAGGAGACGACCTCGATGACGCTGCCGTCCTGAAGTCCGGCGACGAGGCTGTCGATTGCATGGAAAGCCGAGGCGTTGGACATGTAGGATTCGCTGAGGACGGGGCTGTCGAACGGGAAATAGACCCTTACGTGCGTGTCACTAACCTGCGCGCGCATAGAAAAAACGTTGAGAGCCAGGCACACAACAAGGGCCGTCATCTTGGTGATGGCGACTGAAAAAATGTTGTTTGTACGGTGCCTGAAGGTCATTGTTCGTTTTTTTTGTTCTTACCGGTCAGATGTGTTTTCGAGGTTGAAACATACTATTCCAGCAGCAAAGATAATACTATTTTTGGGTTTTGCAAAATTATTTTATGTATTTTTTGAAAAAAGTTTTTAAATCTTGACAATTATTTGCTTCTGTCGTTCGCATTTATTGCGTGGTTTATGTTGTTTATTTGGACTATTTTTGCAAATTCTTTAATCTCTAAGCGACTCGGGCGGTCTCAAATGCCCTTTGAACGTTATATAAAGGCGATTTTAAAGAATTAGAAACAAATCTCGTTTTTGAAATAAATTTTTGCTTGTTAAATTTCACTACTTAATGTTAATATGTCCAGTCGTTCATAATCAAATTGCCTAGAATATTAGATGCAGTTTTGGCCCAATTTGTGGCAATTTTTGGATAAAAATTCGAATTTTGTTGCTTTTTATCCTTTAAATGTTTAAATTTGTGCACCTTAGTTATTTGATGGGCAGAATTGCTAAAATATCGCTTCTTGTCATGCTTTCTCTGGTGGGTTTAACTGCCAGGGCGCAGGTCTTTGACCTTTCTTTCAAGATAGGCAAGTCTGGTATTGACAGCACGTATAAATACAATTCCCGTGCCCTTTCCGACATTTCCGTCTGTTCAGGCTCTTCAGCAGCCAATGTAGCCATATATGCATACAGTTCCCCGGACGGTTCTCTGAGCCGTAACCGGCAGCTTGCAAGGCAACGCGCACAATCTGTCAAGTCTTACCTTGAAAGCAGGAATCCCTCCAATACCTATAATATATATGTAATAGACGAGGATTGGGAAAGCGTTGCTTCTTATCTCAAGCATTGCAAAGCAGAATGGGCCCCGGATGCTCTGGAGATTGTAAAAACTGCCGATGTGTCCAAACGCAAGCAGCTTCTCCAGGAGCTGTGGGTAGGAGAGGCCTGGGATCACCTCATGAGGTACTGTTTTCCCGCATTGAGGCGCGTGAGCGTGCGTTTTACAGCTCCGGCACAGGAAACTGCGTCAGAAACCTCTGCACTGGTAAAGCTGGTTTTCAACAATTCCAGCAGTGCGCTCAAAATAGACTCCAAGACAATGCAGGTCCTTAAGGATCTTGTCAATTCCGGATATTCCTCTGTAATCATTACGGCATACGCCTCACCTGAAGGCAAGGAAATCTATAATCAGCGCCTTTCCATAAGAAGGGCAGACAAGGTGAAGGAACTCCTTAATTCTCTTGGCTGCAATGCTACTGTTCAATTTGCTTACGGTGGCATGGATTGGGATGGCCTGCAGCATCAGGTTATGAATTCCGTTTCTGTTCCGGAGCGTCAGCAGGTTCTGGACGTCCTTCGTGGTGGATATGACAACCAGACCATGAAGAAGAAGCTGCAGCAGATAGCCTATGGTCGTGCCTGGCTGCACATGATGGAAAACGAGATGGCGCCGCTTCGGCGTGTTGAGATATCCTTTAAATAAAGCTAAATAACCATGAAAAAAGCTGCCCTTTTCTTTCTGGCCGCTTTCAATTTTGTAACATTACCCGCATTAGACGTGTCTGCAGGGCCGATTTGCGAAGTTACAAGTCCTGTAGACGGTTCCGTTTGGACCGGTACCGCGGGTGAAGGTCTCATCCGTACCGGGCGTAATGGAAAGGTCATACAGTACGGTCTTTCTACAGGCCAACTGGGAAGCGATACCATCTATTCTCTCTTTTTTGACGCCGACGATGTCCTCTGGATCCTCGATGCTTCGATGCGTCTGAGTACCTACTTGTCTACCTGTGGCTTTGCTGCTGTAAGGGACAGCGTTTCCTTCCTTTCTGCAAATTCGTCCGACGGAGCAGTCTACTATACAGTGGGAGATACCCTGTTTTCTGCCAAAAACGGCAAAATAGCCACTGTTTTGTTCTCTCCAGATTTCGATTTTCCCGCTCCACAGCCCGTGCAGCCTCAGAAATCGGATTCTCACGGACTTCCTTTCTATGTTTGCATACTGGCTTTCCTTGCAGGTTGCGTTATTTCCTATATAATATATAGGCTTACAGGCTCCCGTAAGAAAGCAGCGCCCAAAACAGTTTTTGTACCAGTATCTGTACCCGCTCCTGCGCCTACGCCTGCAACTGCTCCTGCGCCTGCACCTGCACCTACACCCGCACCCGCGCCTGCGCCGGCCCCTAAAGTCTCTGTACAGGAAGTTCCCGTAATTCAGGCAGAAGAGCCTTCTGCGCCTGTAGAAACGGCACAGGAAGAGGTAACCCCTAAGATAGAGAATGAGCCTGGCGAATTCACAAAGCTTGTCATAGGCCTTGTAAAGGAACATCTTTCAGATCCGGACTTTGGAGTAGAGACTATAGCAGAAATTACGGGCATGAGCAGGATTCATGTGAACCGTAAACTCAAGTCTGAGGGAGCCCCCGCCCCTTCTGCCATGGTGAAGAAGGAAAGGATGGACAAAGCAGAGCAGCTTCTCCGCTCCGGCCAGTACAGCATTGCCGATATTTCCAGGCTTTGCGGCTTCAGGACACCGGCCTATTTCGCCACCGCATTCAAGGAGTTTTTTGGCTGTACTCCCACTGAATTTTTGTCAAAATAATTACGGGTGCTACAATTTTGTAACACCCTCTTTTTAGGATTAGTTACACAGTTTCTCATAAAATCCCCCGTAGACGCGCGCCGAGGGCACTTTTTATTTTTCGAAAAAATATTTCAAGAATTTGCAAAAATTTTTTGTTTTTGAAAAATAATGTTTATCTTTGCATCAGAAAGTTACACTAAACGCCCACGCTTATGAGAGCAAATCGTAATACTCTTCTGATGATGTCCGCAGTCCTGGTACTGGCAGCTTCGTGCAACAAGATGGACGATGTAGACCTTCCTTCCATTAATAAGGCTTCAGACACCAAGCAAAAGGTCGGCTTTGATATTAATGTAACGCGCGAGGGAAAGACCATCCCTGCAGCCCGCCGTGCAAATATGACAAAGTCCGGCACTGTCTATGACGAGTCTTCCAATATGGCCACCATGGATTCCGACATTCCCTTCGGCCTTGTTGGTATCGACTACGATCATCACTCTCTCGTTATTGATAATGCGCGAATAACCTCCAACGGCAGCGATTACAGCACCATTCTGGATTCTTTCCTCTGGGACCAGGTAAAGACGGAGAAGGTCTCCTTCAGTGCCTATTATCCTTATGTACGCGACGTCACGTATCAGGATGATTACGAGTCCTACTCTATTCCTTACACAGTAGAGGAAACCAGTGCAGGTCCGCTCGTGTCCAAGACTGTTGAGATGGCTGTTGCACAGCTCAACATGATTCCGCTCGAGTTCCAGCACATTACCAATGACATCGGCTACAGAATCTGCGATGTCACGCCCCAGAAGGAGCTCCAGGGCCTTGTGCACCTGAGAAAGCTCACGGCCTACAACGTAGCATCGGCAGGTGTTTTCGTTAACGACGTCACCCTGAGCCAGGGAATCTGGCACAGGCAGGGCTACTACCGCAACGTGGTGGTCTTCGAGGGCGATGCCAAGGTTGGCGTAGGCTCTGAGAATGAGAAATTCGTCGGCTATGACCAACTTGTGGACCGTATGGTGGATTCTCACCGCTATTATTCCATCCCTGACGAGATCCGCTACGGCACCCAGTTCGTAGAAGTGGTATATGACGTAGAGGGCTTCACCCACAACGGCTTCTATTACGAACCCCTGAAGGAGCAGGTTGCCCGCTACCTTCTGTACGGACTCCTTCCTGACAATGTCTTTGTCTATGGCAGGCAGTATACCTTCCATATCGGCATAGATTTGAGCAGCGTCTATCAAGAAATCACCTTCGCTCCTTCCGTAGGAGATTGGGAAACTAAAATTTACGAAAACAACGACGACTTCTGATGTTTTTGCACAATCTGACTCTGTTCCTTCCTGCGGCAGTAGCTATATTCTGGGCGGTAGCACTTCTGGTGCTATCGTTCAGAGTTGATTCTGTAAAGTACACTGTTGCTTTGTTCGGGCTTCTTTCTGTCTTCCTGTTTGCTACGGCGTTCAGATGGAACAGCACTTACGAAACGAAAATACTTCTGAGGGCGCTAGTCCTCCTGCAGTTTGCAGGGCCTTGCGTGATACCGCTTGTCTGGTTGTATCTGCGTCAGATAGCAAGGGACAACAAGCATCCTCACCTTTCTCTTATCTGGATAGTGCTCCCGGCTGTGCTGGGAACAGCTTCTTTTATACTGTACCAGACAGTAGGAGAAGATGTGCTGGTCCGGGCCATTGAAAGTATCGAGGCCAACCCGGATGCCGCTTCGCAGTATAAGGGAACCACTGTTTCGCTTTTCATGAAATGGACGATGATAGTATATCCCATTGTTGTGTTTACAGAGGATATATTCATCATCGTGTTCCTTTTCTTGCTTGCCGTGCGGCGCAGAATGCGTTTCGGCAAGCTTCGCAGTTTCTTCTTCAGGGGAGAGAGGATAACGACCCTTCAGCTCAACGCTTCGGTCATTATACTGATTTTTGCGCTCTACTATATTACATTATGGCTTCCCAACGACTTGAAGGAGGCCAATAAGTGGATAGTTGAGATATCCGCAATCTTGACCACAGGCGCCATATTCTTCTTCGGATACGTTTCCCTGTTCAATGCCAAGGAGACTATCACCAGGAAGGAAATGCGCAACGGCTTCATCTACAATTACGGCACAGAGACCAAGGGCGAAGTGGTCGAAGACATGCTGGGCAATCTCCTGGACGATGCCGAAGAGGAAGCCCTCCGCATGGTGCGTGCCCGCCTGGGCGTGCATGACGATGCCGAACCGGACCATCCGGCCATGGCTGCCGAGGCCATCTTTACCACTGTAGCCGGCTCCTGGGACGAAGACGGGCTCCTGTCCCGCTTCCAGAAACTCATGCAGGAGGAGCAGCTTTTCCTGCAGCCCAGCCTCAGCCTTGGGGACGTTGCCGAAAAGCTGAACACCAACAAGACCTACGTATCCAAGATGGTGAACAACACCTACAATCTTGGATTCCCGGAACTCCTGAATACCCTGCGCATCGACTATGCCCAGCAGTATATCCTGAATCACCGCGGTGCCAAGCAGGAAGAAATCGCCCATGCGTGCGGCTTCCTGAGCGCATCGTCCTTCAACAACATTTTCAAGAAGCTCACCGGTGTCACTCCCAAAATGTGGCTTGCCGGCTATCTGCAGAAGGAGGGCTGATAAGTTATGGATCTTTCCCAATACCGAGTCCTTGTTGTGGACGATGTCCCGCTGAACCAGCTCCTTGTAGAGAAGATGCTTTCCAGGTATCACTTTACGGTCCATAAGGCATCCAACGGCCTTGAGGCCATGCGGGAAATCCTCGTCTTCAAACCGAACATCATACTCCTGGACATCATGATGCCCGTCATGGACGGCTTCGAAGTAATCCGCAAGGTGCGTGAAAACCCCGCCTATGCCGATATCAAAATAGTTGTCCTGAGTGCCCTCAACTCCAACGAAGACATCCTCAAGGCCTACAGCCTGGGAGCCCAGGACTTCATCACCAAGCCCATCGTCCTGGATAAACTCACGAATTCCGTAGCAAAGCAGCTTGGCATACCTCTATAATGAAACGAACGATCCTCCCCATGTTTCTCATTCTGCTGCTCTGTGCCTTCACGGCCGGTGCAGCAGAACTCCGTTTTCACACCATGCCGGAAACCGGCTATTACGGCGGTATACACAGTATAGCCAAGGACAGTCTGGGACGCATCTGGTTCAGCGGTTTCGATGCCGTTTACATGTACAACGGAGATTCCTTCATCCGCATGAACGATTCCATCACCGTCCAGGAGCCGGAGCGCTACTGGAGCATGGGATGGCTTGTCACCGATGCCGATAACCGCCTCTACCTTGCCACCAATCACGGCCTTCAGCGCTTTGACTGTGTGCACGGGACCTTCAGGAGGGTGCTGGAGGGGAATATCGGCAAAATAGAAAAGACTGCGGACGGCGCTGTGTGGATGATAAGAAACGGCCGCCTGTGCGGTCTGGATGGGGAAGAGAAGCCTGTCCCGGACGGTTTTGAACCCAATCCGATGACCCTCACCCTCGACTGCACGGGGAATCATGTGTACTTCGGCTCCAACGGCATCCTGTACAGGCTTGCCGATGACGTCTGGACCCTCTTCGGCAATTTTTCGCCAAGCTCCGTGGTCGATGTCCAGGAAGCCGGAGGCTACGTGTATGTCCTCACCCTTTCGGACGGGCTTCTGCAATGCACGGATGAAGGAAAAATCATCAGGCGCTTCACCCTGCCGATAGAAAATGACCGCGCTTCTACCGCCAAGCAGCTATATATGGCGGCAAACGGAAGCGTGTGGGTCGCAACCCAGTACGGCCTCATGACGGTGAATCCCGAAAAAGGGGAGACAGCCGTTCTCCGCTCCAACCTTCAGTACTCTTTTTCCCTTCCCAACAACTCTGTATGGTCGTTTCTTGAGGATTCCGACGGGGGAGTGTGGGTAGGAACATACGGAGGCAAGCTCGCCTTCGCTACAGAGGGAGACAGCGACGTGGATTACTTCTTCAAGGCCACTCCCGGAGGCCTCGGCCACCCAATAGTGAGCTGCTTTGAAGAAGATGCCGACGGCAACCTGTGGATAGGCACCGAGGGCGGCGGAATAACCGTCTGGGACAGGAACAGGGACGCCTTCTACTACTATACCCAGCAGGACGGAAGCGGCCTGAGTTCGAACATGGTCAAAAAACTGTGGAAAGATGCCGACGGCACCATGTGGGCATCCTTTTTCAACTCCGGAGTGCAGACCTATGACAGGCGTACGAACCGTTTCCGCAAGCTGTCCGTGACGCGCGGTCCTGACGACGCCCCACTCAGCGTGTATGACTTCCTCCCTGACGGCAACGGCGGCCTCTGGATGTCAGACCCGGACTCCCGTTTCATGCATGCAAAGCTTCCCACTGGGCAGATATCGCGCCTGGAGAGCCCCAGGCAGGTGGAATCCTTCTTTGACGACGGCAAGGGCCATATCTGGCTGCTTACGCACCACGGGCTCCAGGTCATTGACAAAACAGGCATGCAGGTGGTCAGGACATATTATCTCGAAGACCAGCCGTATGCCGTAAACAACCTCTGCTGTTACTGCATAACCTCCAGTGGGGAAATACTCCTGGGAACAAGGGGCGGAGGCCTCAATGTCCTCTCCCCGGACGGCAGCTACGTGAACGTGCCTCTTAACGGGCGTACGGTCTTCGGAATCGTGGAAGACCCTTCCACCAGGGACGTATGGCTGAGCACGGATGAGGGGCTTTTCCGCCGCAGGGACGGCCGTATCATGCCCACAACCCTGAATGTGCCCAGCCACTGCGGCTCCTTCTATGTAAGATCGGCCTTCCTGACCTCCCGCGGCGAGATCCTCTTCGGCGGCACGGACGGATTCATCCTCTTCCGCCCCGGCGCGCTCCGCTCAAACCTCCACAAGCCGGGCGTATTCTTCACCGGCGTCAGGATTAACGACAAGCCCGTTGCGACAGAAAACTACATAGGCTCTCCCGTGCCGATGTCCCTGAACCACCGCCAGTCCAACGTGGCCCTGGACTTCTCCTGCGACAACTACCTTTATCAGGAAAACAACCGCTATTCATGCCGGCTGCTGGGCCTGTCCGGGGATTGGACGACACTTCCTCCGGGACAGAAAACGATGCGCTACTACAACCTGAGGCCCGGGAATTACCGTTTTGAGGTTAAGGCCTGCAACAACGACGGTCTCTGGGGAGACAGCGCCGCCGTGATGGAGTGGACCATACATCCCTCTCCCTTCCTGTCCTGGTGGGCCAAGATCATATATGTGCTCCTGTTTGCTTCTGCAGTATACTTCGTGTGGCGTTATTTCACCAACAAGAAGCTCTATGAGAACGAGCTTGCCATGGAGAAGCTCAAGGAAAAGAACATGCAGGAGCTGCAGAAGGCCCGCATCAACTTCTTTACCAATATCTCCCACGACCTCAAGACGCCGCTCTCCCTCATAGTAGACCCTCTCAGGCACCTGAAGGAGAGTATCCCTGCCGATTCAGAGGCCGGCAAGTATGCCGGGCACATAGAGCGCAACGTAGCCCGCATGCAGCGAATGATAGGACAGCTGCTCACTTTCCGTGAAATCGAGAGCAACAAGGTTACCCTCAACCCCGTTGCGGGAGATATAGTCAGCTTCCTCCGCAGCATCCTTTCCCTCTTTGAAATCTATGCCGACCGCAAGAACATCGAAGTGGGCTTTGGTTCCCAGATTGAAAGTTACCCTTGCCTTTTTGACCATGAAGTAATAGAGAAAATATTCACGAATCTCTTCTCTAACGCCGTGAAATACACTGCTGAAGAGGGTTCCATCATGGTTGGCATCAAGGAAAGCGGCAACGGCCTTGATGTTACGGTTTCGAACACCGGCAGGGAGATTTCCAAGGAGAACCAGCAGCGCATTTTCGAGGCTTTCAACCGCGGCCGTGACTTCCAGCCGGGCTTCGAGAGCAGTACTGGTCTTGGGCTTGCCATAGTGAAGCAGCTGGTCCAGGAAATCGGCGGAGAGGTGAGCGTTTCCTCAGGCAACGCGCAGGTGGTGTTTACGGTGAGGATGCCGCTTCAGAAGGCGGAATCGGCCAAGACGGACGACGCCTCGCAGTCCTACGGCTTTGTAATGAAGGAGATGGACGATCTTTACGAAGAACTCCATGTATCTGCCAAGGGTGCGCGCAAGGCCTATACGCTTGTTGTCATCGATGATGATGCCGAGCTGCGCTCCTACCTGGAAGAGCGCCTGTCGGCCCGATTCAACGTCTATACGGCCTCTGACGGTGCCGAGGGCGTTGAAAAGGTGGAGAAAGTCCACCCCAACGTTGTAATCACGGACCTCATGATGGAGGATACGGACGGGTTTGAAGTGTGCCGCCGCCTAAGGAGCGATATCAAGTCCAGCCATATTCCGGTCATCGTGCTCTCCGGCAATGCAGACCTCAAGGTGCAGGCTCTGGAAAGCGGGGCCAACGTTTTCGTGGAAAAGCCCTTCGACATGGACTTCCTCTTCTCCCAGGTGGAAGGACTTCTGAGGATGCAGGAGGAGATGCGCGATTTCTATTCCAAAAAGTATGTCGCAGAGCCTTCCAAGGTGGTTATCTCATCCATGGACGAGGCCCTTCTCCACCGTGCGATGGAGTTCATAGAGAAGAATATGGACAACAATGAGTACGATGTGGACGAGTTCGTCTTCGACATGGGCGTGGGAAGGACCATCCTGTATCAGAAGATAAAGGACATCACCGGCATGTCCATAAAGGAGTTCATCCTGGAGATACGTCTCAAGCGCGCCGCACAGCTTCTCAAAGAGTCGGATCTTACCATTGCAGAGATATCGGACCGCACCGGTTTTGCCAATCCGAAGTATTTCAGCGTGTGCTTCAAGCGCCGCTACGATTTATCTCCATCTGATTTCAAAAGGCAGGAAAATCCCGTTTAGAACACGTTGTGGAGGGGGGTGTACAAAATGAAACCATTTCCGTACGAATAGGGGAAGTGGTTTTTTTCTATTATCCATACCTTCGCAATGTAACACGAGACAAAGCCAATGAAAAGTTACACCGCTATCCCCTTTATCGCAGCTGCCATTGTCATGGGAGCTCTATCCTGTACTTCTGGTAATAAAACGTATTATACGCCGGACACGACGACTGTTCTCAGAAATCCTCTCAACGGCTGGGTTATGTACCTGCGCCGGGACTGGGACGAGAATTTCTGGGAGAGCTTTGGCTATGACTCCATGGAAACGTCTGAAGGCGGCACCGTGAAGGTGAGCGACTATGCAAACACCGCATATGTCCGTACCAGCTGGGCCGCCTTTGAACCGGAAGAAGGAAAGTACGCCTGGAACGACCCTGAATCGCGCCTGAACAAACTGTTCAAAAGCATTCTGGACAGGGGAATGAAACTGTCTTTCCGCATAGTTGTGGACGGCCGTGACCAGCGTCAGAACACTCCCGACTATGTTTTTGACGCCGGGGCCGAATATTTCACGTCCCAGGTTGGAAAGAACACAGTACGGTCTCCCTATCCCGACGATCCCGTATTCCAGGAGAAATACAGCCGTTTCATAGAGGCGCTTGCCCGCGAGTACAACGATATCGACAAGGTGGATTTCATCGACGCATACGGCCTTGGCAAATGGGGAGAGGGGCACAGCCTTATATATAAAGACCCCACAAAGAACAGCGAGGTAATGGCCTGGATAACCGGTCTGTATGCCCGCACCTTTACCGAAATACCCCTTGTAATAAACTACCACCGCCTGCTTGGAGAGCCCTCCAAGGATGGCTGGGGCCCTGTTTCAAAGGTGTCCGAGGGCCTCATAGAGCAGGCAATCGGCAACGGATACAGCCTCCGTCACGATGCATTCGGCATGACCGGATACTACCAGGACTGGGAAAAGGAATTCGCTGCGAAATGGAATTACAAGAGACCTATAATATTTGAAGGCGGCTGGATTACGGCGGCACATCACCGTTACTGGTTAGACCCTTCCGGCGAATACCGCGAAGGACATTCAGAAGATGTGCGCAAAGGCGAATTCAAAGCCGCCGCAGAGGCTCATGTAAACATGATGGACCTGAGGGTGAACGACGAAGTGCGTTCCTGGTTTGGAAAGGAGTTTGACCTTGTGAAGCGTTTCATTTCCGAGGGCGGCTACCGCCTTTATCCAGTATGGGTCAAAGCTCCTTCCAAAGCCTCAGGAAGCCTTTCCGTAGAGTATGAATGGCAGAATATGGGCTGGGGATACTGCCCTGTGAACATCCCCCAGTGGAACTGGCGCTATACCGTTGGTTTCGCGCTCCTGGACAGCGAAGGCACCCCTGTTAAGAAGTGGGCTTCCGAAAAGACGGACCTTTCTGCCTGGCTCAAGGGCAATTCATACGATTATGCCGATACCTTCTCCCTCGAGGGCGTCGCTCCCGGGCAGTACACGCTGGCAACGGCGCTTGTAGACCGTAAAAAAGAGCTTGAACCCGGCCTTGACGCTGCCGTAGAGCCCTCTGCAAAGTGCGGTAAATGGATTGTAGTCAGAAAAATAAGCGTGAAATGAAAAGACACTTGTACATATTGTCGGCAGTCCTTGCCATCGTCTCCTGCGGAAAGGAGAACGGAGGCGGGGAGCAGCCCGGCAGCGAAGACGTAAAGACAGAGCAGGTGCGCCTTACCCCGGACCGCACGTCCATCATCAAGAACCCCCTCACGGGATGGGTCCTTTATGTGGGAAGGCAGTGGAACGACACATTCTGGAGCAGCCAGAACTACGATGCCATGCCCACCTCTGACGGCACCACCGTGAAAGTGTCCGATTACGCCACCTGCGCCTATCTCAGGACCAGCTGGAAGAACCTGGAACCCACGGAAGGCAATTATGTATGGAAGGACCCCGCTTCCAATTTCTCAAAGCTTGTCGCAAGCCTCAGGGCACGCGGCCTCAAGATGTCTTTCCGCGTGGTCGTAGACGGCCGTGACCAGGGACTGAACACCCCTGAATACGTTTTCAATGCCGGATGCGCCTATTACACGGACGGAACCCACACCACATGGAAATCCCCCTATCCCGACGATCCCGTCTTCCAGGAGAAGTACGCAAAGTTCATCCGCGCCTTCGGCGAGGAGTTCAACGACCCCGACAAGACCGAATTCGTAGACGGCTACGGCCTTGGTCTATGGGGCGAGGGCCATACCTTGATTTATAAGGACAACGCCAACAAGGCCGCTGTCTTCGACTGGATTACGGACCTGTATCTGGAAGCCTTCAGCAGGATTCCCCTGGTGATGAATTATCACAACACCATCGGCGATCCGATCAATGACAATAAGCTCAAGGCCGACACCGAAACCCTCCTTGACCGCTGCGTGGAGAAGGGATACAGCCTTAGGAACGACGCCTTCGGCATGCATACGTACTATACAAAATGGCATCAGGGCTATGCCGCAAAGTGGTTCTACAAGCGCCCCATAGTGATGGAAGGCGGTTTTGTCCTTAACACCCACCGCTACTGGATCTATCCGGAGGACGGCTACCGCGAGGGCCATCCGGAAGACGTCCGCCGCGGAGAATACGAGCAGAGCGGGGAGAGCCACGTCAATATGATGGACTTCCGCACCAACGGCGAAATCCAGTCCTGGTTCAAGGATGCCTTCGACCTTGTGAAGAAGTTCAACCAGGAAGGCGGCTACCGCCTGTACCCGGACCAGATAACAGTCCCCGTGGAGGCCTTCCATGGTGCCGATGTCTCCATCTCCCACCGCTGGGTGAACCTTGGCTGGGGCTACTGCCCCGTGAACATCCCCCAGTGGAACCAGAAATACAAGGTGGCCTTCGCCCTTCTGGACCGCACCACTGAAGAGCCTGTGAAAGTGTTCGTATGCGAAGATACGGACCTCTCCCAGTGGCTCCAGGCAAAGCCCACCTCCTACAAGAGCACCATCAAGCTCAGCGGTTTCCCTGCAGGCCGATACACCTGGGCCGTAGGGCTCGTAGACCGCACCAGGGACAATGCGATAGGGCTCAACATGTCGGTCAAGGAAAGCTTTCTCACCAAGGACGGCTGGGCCAGGATAGCAGATGTGACAATCAAATAACCAAAATAACAGATTCTTTATGAAAAACATGCTCAGAACACTCCGGAAACCGGTACTCTTCTGCCTGGCACTGCTCGCAGGAGCGGCGCTCCACGCGCAGACGGGAAAGGTGACCGGAACGGTGCTGGACGAAAACGGCGAACCCCTCGTAGGAGCCGGCGTAGTAGTCAAAGGCACCACTAACGGCACCATGACAGGTATCAACGGCGAATTCTCGCTTGACGTACCCAAGGGTGCGACTCTGACGTTCTCGTTCATCGGATATCTCGATGCCGAGATTGCCCCCGGAACGCGTTCCAACCTGGAAATAAGGATGGAACCGGACACTAAACTCCTTGACGAGGTTGTCGTCATCGGATACGGCACCGTGAAGCGCAAGGACCTTACCGGCTCCGTGGCTTCCGCCAGGGGCGAGGACATCGAGGCCCGCAAGACCACAACCCTTTCCACGGCTCTCCAGGGCTCAATGTCCGGCGTCATGGTAACCCGTGACAACTCCGCTCCGGGTGCAGGCGCAGGAAGCATCAGGGTGAGGGGTATAACCACCATCGGCACCACTGACCCGCTCATCATCGTGGACGGCGTCCAGACTTCCAGCCTTGACTACGTGAACCCTGCCGATGTAGAGAGCATTTCCGTCCTCAAGGATGCCGCCGCTGCTTCAATCTACGGTTCCAAGGCCGCTGCAGGCGTTATCCTCGTGACCACCAAGCGCGGAGACAAGTCCAGCATGAACCTCACCTACACCGGCGAATATGGCCTGGAAATCCCCACCGCCGAGCCCGACATGGTGGGCCTCACCCGCTATCTGGAGATGTACAACGAGCTCCTCTACAACGACAACCCCACCGCCGGTTTCTTCCAGCAGTACACTGCCGATCAGGTGAAGAACTGGGTCAAGAACAACCAGACAGACCCCAACCACTATCCCATCACGGACTGGCGCGGTCTCATGATGAATGACTTCGCACCCCGCCAGACCCACCAGGTGGCCGTTTCCGGCGGCAACGACATGGTAAGGACCAAGGTGTCCCTCTCCTACGACGAGGTTGACGGCCTGTACGAAGGCCGCGGTTTCCAGCGCTATATGCTCAGGACCAACAACGACTTCGAGATTATCAAGGACAAGCTCAGCGCCAGCCTTGACATCAACGTGAGAAGGGGAAAAAACCGCAACACGGTTTACAACCCTTTCAGCGACATGAGAAAGACTCCTGCCATCTATGCAGCCATGTGGGACGACGGAAGGATTGCCGAAGGCAAGTCCGGCGCCAACCCCTACGGCCTTCTCAAGTACGGCGGCAACAGCACTTCCTGGAGCACCCAGATAGGCGGTAAGGGCATGATCGAGTACAAGCCTTTCAAGGGCATGAGCATCCAGGCCATCATCTCCCCGTTCATCAACTATACCAAGAGCAAGCAGTTCAAGCTGGCAACTTACTATACCCTCATGGACGACCCTGAGGCCTTCGGCGGCTGGCTCGAAGGCGGCGGCAGCACCTATGCTACCAACGACCTTTCCGAAACCCGTAACGACAGCTATACCGTTACCTCCCAGCTCATAGCGAACTACAGCAACACTTTTGCCGAAAAGCACAGCATCAACCTCATGGCAGGTTACGAGGGCTACGTGCTCAAGAGCGAAAGCCTCACCGCCGGCCGTGACCAGTACGAGCTCACGCAGTATCCTTATCTTAACATCGGCCCCGAGGACTTTCAGACCAACTCCGGAAACGGCAGCGAGTTCACGTCCAACTCCGTTTTCGGCCGTGCGATGTACGATTTCGGCGGCAAGTATCTCCTGCAGGCCAACGTGCGTTACGACGGTTCTTCCCGCTTCGCAAGGAAGTACCGCTGGGGCCTGTTCCCTTCGGTATCGGCAGGCTGGGTTGTCTCTGAAGAGCCTTTCATGAGCGCCCTGAAGCCGGTTGTCTCCTTCCTTAAGCTGCGCGCCAGCTGGGGCCAGCTGGGAAATGAGCGTATCGGCAGCAATTACTTCCCTTACCTTGCCCTCATGACCTTCGGGGACGCCCTCTTCTACAATAACGGCAGCGTGGTTTCCAACAAGACCGCCGCACAGAGGGGCCTCGCCGTTGAGGACATCACCTGGGAGACCACCACTTCCACCGACTTCGGCCTTGACGCCACTTTCTTCGCTAACCGCCTCAAGCTGGGCTTCGACTACTATGTGAAGCATACCGACGACATGCTCCTTGGCATAGAGATTCCCTGGATGATGGGTTACAGCAAGCCCAATACCAACGCCGGACGCATGTCCACAAGGGGTTGGGACCTGGATCTTGGCTGGAGCGACCGCAAGGGCGATTTCACCTACAGCATAAGCGCCAACCTCTCCGACTTCCTCTCCGTGATGGATTACCTCAATGATGCCGATATCATCGGCTCCAGCACCATCCAGAGGGCAGGGGAGTACTACAACGCCTACTACGGCTACAAGAGCGCCGGCCTCTTCCTCACCCAGGAAGACGTTGACAACTCTGCAAAGCTGAACAACCAGGTCACCGTGGGCGATATCAAGTATGTCGATATCTCCGGTCCCGACGGCGAGCCCGACGGCAAGATCTCCCCGGAATACGACCGCGTGGTCCTCGGCAACCAGCTTCCCCGTTTCCAGTTTGGCGGAAACATCAACCTGGGATACAAGAACTGGGATATGTCGGTGGCCTTCCAGGGCATCGGCAAGAAGAATTCCTACATGGGTTCCGCCATGGTGCAGCCCCTCAGGGACAACTATGGAAACATCCCCGCCATCATCGAAGACAGGTACTGGAGCGTGTTCAACACCGACGAGGATAACGCCCGCGCTCAGTATCCCCGCCTCACCAAGACCGGAATCAGCAACAACTACGCTATTTCCGACTACTGGATCTTCAACGGCGCATACTTCCGTCTCAAGAACGTTACCGTGGGCTATACCCTGCCCCAGAACGTGACCAAAATCATCGGCATGAAGAAAGTGAGGGTGTATGCAAGCGCGTCAGACCTCTTCTGCCTGAGCCATTACCCCAAGGGCTGGGACCCTGAAATGGGTTACACATCCTATCCTATAACCACTTCCGTCCTTGCAGGTGTATCCGTAAAATTCTAAGAATATGAAAAAGTCATTATACATACTCTTTGCCGCAGCGCTTCTCTCTTCCTGCATCTCCATGGACATGACTCCCAAGAGCCAGGGAAGCAGCGCCTCATGGTACACCACTGAGACAGAACTCAACATGGCGGTGAGCGAGTTTTATATCCTGGGCTACTGGGATTACACCATCAGCCATGAGCAGTGGAGCGACAATTTCACCTACCGCAACACCAACCGCAACGACATCCTCGAGGGCACCGTCAACGGGCAGACCTGGGATGCCTACCATATCTGGGAACAGGCCTACAAGCTCATCTCCCGCGCCAACTCACTTTTGGAGAACATCCACCGCGCAGAGGAAGCCGGCATGTCCGAAGAAAAGGTGAACCGCTTCAAGGCCGAGGCCTGCTTTGCCCGTGCCTGCAAGTACGGTGACCTCGTCTTCTACTTCGGCGACGTTCCCTACATCGACAGGTACCAGACCATCCAGGAGGCCGAACAGAACGGCCGCACTCCCGTCAATACCATCAAGGCCAGCATCTACGAGGATTTCGACTTCGCGGCCAAGTATCTGCCCCAGAGCTACGCCGGTACCTCCATGCACTTCACTAAGGGTGCAGCCCTTGCCATGAAGGCACGTTACGCCCTGTGGCTGGGAGACTACGACATCGCCGCCCAGGCAGCCAAAGACTGCATGGACCTTGGCGTCTACTCCCTCCAGAGCGACTACAGCGACATCTTCTGGCAGAGCACAGGTCTCATCGACGAGAAGATTTTCTGCATCCCCCGTTCCATCGAGGCAAGCGTCGTCCTGGACGTGTGGTATGTCAACAACTCCCTGCCCAGGAATGCAGGCGGTTATGCGGCCTACACCCCTTCATGGGACCTTCTCGCATCATACCTCTGCACCGACGGCCTTCCCATCGACGAATCTCCCCTGTTCGACAGCACGAATCCCTTCAAGAACCGTGACCCGCGCTGCACCAAGACCATCGTGGAGTTCGGCACGGTGCACTGTGACTTCATTTACAATCCTTCACCTGCGGCCACCACTACCACAAAGGCTTCCACAGGGGCTTCCCAGTCCAACCAGGACAGCCGCGCCGTCAACCAGTACGCTTCCTTCAACGGCCTCCTTCTCAAGAAAGGCGTTGACCTGAGCTACACCGAAAACGGCAAGCAGGTACAGAGCGACTTCCTCATCATGCGCTATGCCGATGTCCTCCTCATGTATGCCGAGGCCAAAATCGAGCTTGGCGAAATCGACGCAAGCGTCCTGAATGCCATCAACACCGTGCGTGCCCGCGCCTATGGCGTGAACGCTGCAAATACCGCCCTGTATCCCGCAGTGACGGCTACAGACCAGGCCACCCTCAGGAAGGCCGTCCGCATCGAGCGACGCATGGAGCTTGCCTTTGAGTGCCTCCGTTATGAGGACCTCATCCGCTGGCGCCTTGCAGAGAAGGCTCTGAACACCTACAACTACATCAACCTTGACGCTACCGCCTGCCTCGAGAAGGTGGTGAACAAGGGCTACTGGTTCTGGGGCATCACCCCCGAAATCGATGAAGACGGCATTGCCGATTTTTCTGCACTCAAGGAAGCCGGCCTGTGCCAGGAAGGCGCAAAACGCAATTTCCCTGCAAGACAGTATCTCCTTCCCATCCCTACGCATGACATCGAACTCTCCGGTGGTAATCTTGTAAACAATGAAGGCTATTGATATCATGAAAAAGTTAACCGTAGCGCTTGCTTCCCTGGCCTTCGCGGCCTGCACGGGTTGCATCAAGCATAACATAGACAACTCCTATTCGAAGTCCAACTCCATCATGGAGATCCAGGCTTCCGCCTCCTCCGTCGTACTGGACGAATCCAAGCCGGACGACGTTGCCCTCACCATCAGCTGGACACCAGCCTTTGACTATGGTGACGACTATGTGATGACATACGAATACTCCGTTGAGGTTCCGTCCTCCAAGGCATCGGCCCTCACCGAATACGAGGACGACGGCATCTTCACCCGCACCTATACGAACAAGCAGCTCCAGGATATGCTCACGGGCCATTTCGCCCAGGAGACCCGCAAGAAGGGCCAGATCAAGTTCAGCATCTCTGCGACCTACAGCGGCCCCCGCGTGGTGCTCCCGGACATGTCCTCCGTCACCGTTGACGTAAAGACCTGGGGCCCCGTGAAATTCGCGGCCGAAAAGGTCTTCCTTGGCGGAACTGCCGTCTCCGAGCAGGAGCTTACCGCAAGCGGCAGCCTCTATATCTGGCAGGGAAGCCTCTCCAAGGGCAAAATCAACTTCCCCATCCAGTATGAAGGCGAGAACAACACCATCATCCCCGCTTCCGGTGCCGATACCGCAGTCTCCGGCGACGCCCAGCCTGCACAGGCCGTAGAAGGAGCCTCTTCCTTCGGATGGACCATTGCCGCCGACGACAATTACCGCGTCACCCTCAATATGAACGCAAAGACCGTCACCGTCATCCCCACCTCCCAGATTTTCGAGGTCGAGAAGATATTCCTCGGCGGCAGCGCTGCTCCCGGCGAAGACATCGAGGTGGCTCCCACCCTGGAGAACCCCGCCGTGTACGCCTACCATGGCGAGCTCAAGGCCGGCAACCTCTATCTGCCGGTGCTCTTTGACGAGGCCACAACCCTCTCAATCGTCCCTGCAGGCAGCTCCCACGCCATTGCCGACGGCGAGACCGTCAGCTTCGGCCAGGCCCTTACTGCCAGCGCACCTTCCTCCAAGTACTGGACTATCGAGACCGACGGCGTCTACCGCATCGTGATTGACACCGACGCCAAGACCATCGCCATCTATTCTCCTGCAACGGATCCCAAGAACAAGGAAGTCTCCTACAACAACACCGTGGACAAGATCAATCCTTACACTCAGGAGGTCACCGAACTCTGGATGTGGGGCGGTTTCAACGCTGCTGAAAAGGATGCCGATCAGGCAAAGGCCGGCTTCATGAAGAAGTACACTCTCCAGCAGAGCGCAGCCAATCCTTACGTCTTCGTCTACTTCGGAGAGGCACTTCCCAGAAAGACCGGAAACTACAACTCCAAGAACGCAGAGACCGGGGCAACCTCCGGCGCAGGATGGCTTACCTTCCTCGTGAGCAACATTGAGAACAACGTCTACGCATACGGCTCCACTGCCAATGCAAAGCGCAACGACCACACCGGTACCGTAGAGCCCGCCCTTGGCGAGACTTCCACCATCGTGGGCGGTCAGAGCGATAACCGCTATGCATACTTCGTGATTCCCGAAGGCGCCAACTACGTGGAAGTTGACATTGACAAGATGACAGTAGTATTTGACAAACGATAACCATGAAAAAAACCACCATCAGGAAGGGCTATGAGACCCCTTCTTCAACAACCGTAAGCATCAAGGCCGAAGCGCCCATCTGCGCCAGCGGAGACTTTGAAGACACCGCCTGGACAGACTCCATCATTGACAATATAGCCGACGTTGATTTTATCTTTTAGGACCATGAAAAAGTATTCATTCATTTTTGCAGCACTTGCCGTGATAGCGGCAGGCTGCGCCAAGGAAGATAATATCGCTGAAAGCCAGGATATCACCGCGGAAGAGGCTTCTTCCGTAGTTTTCACCGCCGGTATCGACACCAAGGCACATATTGAGGGAACCGCAGTGAATTGGGACGCCTCCGACGCCATAACCGTCTGGAACGGAACCGCCGCCGCTGAGTTCACCACCACCGACAGCGGTGCCACCGCAACCTTCACCACCGCGGCCGCTTTCGCATCTGCAGCCTCCTACGTGGCCCTTTATCCTGCCGATGCAGGCGCCTCCTTCAGCGCCGGCAGCGTGAGCACCACCCTGCCTGAGGCCCAGACCGCAGCCGCCGGCACCTTCGACCCGGCTGCCAACCTTGCCGTTGCAAGCAGCACCACTACGGCCCTTGCCTTCAGCAACCTGGTGTCCTACCTTAAATTCACCGTCCCTGCGGGCATGGATGACCTTACCTCCGTTTCCTTCAAGGGCAACGCCGGCGAAAAGGTAGCCGGCGCCGCCACCGTGAACGTCGGCACCAAGGCCCTCACCGCCACCGGCTCCGAAACCGCCACACTTTCCGGCACCTTCACCGAAGGCGAGACCTACTATATAGCTATTGCTCCTCAGCGCTTTGCCACAGGTTACACCGTTACGGTAGTGCGCGGCGGCGGCTCTTATGACATGGTCTCCAATGCCGATGTCACCTTCGCCCGCAGCGAATCCCGCAATATCGGCAATGTATGGGACGGCAAAACCGTAGCCGTGCTTTCCGGAGCCGCAGTTGCTTCTCCCACCAAGATGACAAAGGTCGAAGGCGAGGACGGAAAGATTCAGTTTGACGAAGTGTTCACGTATCGCGGTGCCCTCAGTGCAGGTGCACTCAATATCAACGCCGCATATACCGGAACTGCAATCCAGGGCGGCATCACCATCCCTGCCGACGGCAATTATCATGTGATGTACAATGAGACCTCCGGACGCCTCAGGGTTTACTCCCAGGAGATGTACGTGGACTTCCTTCGCTCCAACGAGCACGGCGCATCCGTCGCTCCCTGGAAGATGCTCAGGAACATCGATCCCGACACCGTGGACGATACCGCTCCCAACTACACCCTGGTAGACTATGACGGAAACCTCACCGGCGCAAGGTGCGACCTTACAAACTTCACCGCCTCCAATGATGACTACAAGTATAAAGGCACCGGCGGAAACGACAGGAACATGCCTTCATACTATGCCGACGACGAAGAATGGACCAAGGGCGCACTCTATGACGGGCTTCAGATTCTCCACGCAACCGGTGCAGATTCTGACGAACTCTCCATTACCATCTCCGGCCTCAGCGCTTCCGACAAGTACGATTTCCGCCTTGTGGGCGCCAGGTTCAATGCAAGCGCCGCTGCAAGAAAGACCCAGTATGTCCTTGTGGGCGCAACTACAAGCGAGCCTCAGTATGTATTCCAGGGATGGAAGCCTGCCAATACTGCCGCAATGGCAACTTACAATTTCATGTCAGTTCACAAGGTTGACTTCGACGGCATTACTCCCGACTCTGAAGGAAAGGTCGTGATCAAGGTCAAGGGCGTTGATACCGGTACTCGTGCCGATGCCCACCTGAATGCCCTCAGAATAGCAAAAGTAGTTTATTCCAAGAACTAAGATGATGAAAAAGACAAATAATGAGCGGGGGAGGGAATACTCCTCCCCCGTTTGCGAAACGATCGAACTCCGGATGGGTTCTACAATAATGAGCGGAGAAGGCGTATGGGGAGACGGCATCGGTAATGAAGACGGTCAGGGAGATTTCTAGGCTATGAAAAAAATGTATTTCCTTGCAGCCCTTGCCGTGATAGCGGCCGGCTGCGCAAAAGAAGCCAAGACTCCTGCAGTTGAGGAATTTGAAGAAACTCCGGAGGTTGTCATCGAGCCTTCATCCGTGGTTTTCACCGCCGGAATCGACACCAAGGCTGTCCTTGACGGTAAAGACGTGAAGTGGGCGGCAGGTGATGCCATCACCATCTGGAACGGCTCTGCAGCAGCAAAGTTCACCACAACCGAAAGCGGCGCATCCGCAACCTTCACAACCGCAGGCGCTTTCGCGGAGACTGGCACCTACACCGCCCTCTATCCTCATGACGGAAGTGCAGACTTCTCCGACCTCGCCGCAGTTGCAACTACACTTCCTGAAGCCCAGACTGCAGCGGTCGGCACCTTCGACCCTGCCGCCAACCTTGCAGTTGCAAGCTCCACTACCACAAGCCTTACCTTCCACAACCTTGTGTCCTACCTCAAGTTCACCGTTCCCGCAGGCATGGCCGACCTTACCTCCGTTTCCTTCAAGGGCAACGCAGGCGAAAAGGTTGCCGGCGCCGCCACCGTGAACGTGGACACCAAGGTCCTCACCGCCACCGGTTCCGAAACCGCCACCCTTTCCGGTACCTTTGCTGAAGGCAAGACCTACTATCTCGCCATCGCCCCGCAGGAGTTCACCGCAGGCTACACCGTCACCATCACCCGCACCAGCGGCACCTACACCATGGTCTCAGGCAAAGACGTCACCTTCTCCCGCGCCACCGCCCGCAACATCGGCAACCTTTGGGATGGAAGCTATGTCATTACGGGCACCGCACTTGATGCGCCGGTGACTGCAACTAAGACCGTTGGCCCCAGGTCCAATTCAAGTGCAGCGCTCAAAGAATACACATATGGTTTCAGTGGCAACCTTAAGGCTGGAACTGTGTCTGTCAAGAAGGCTTATTCCAGCACTGCTGCAGCCACTGCAACTGTGCCCTCTGCCGGTTGGTACCATCTCTTCTACAATGAGACCACTGATACCTTCAAGTTATATGATCAAGAGCTCAAGGTGAACTTTGGCTCAGCAGAATATACCAGTGCAATGGAAAGTATAAGTGCAACTGCTGCTAATTCGTCGGCTCATATGACCGACCAGGACGGAGAGACAAGTCATGGAGTGTCTGTCGTACTTGGGTCTGGTTTTACAGGGACAACGAATGATGGTTCGTATAAAAATAATGATTCCTGGAATTTCTGGATCGAGGATTATGCTATTCCTTCTGGTTTGCTCGCGTCGACTTTGATTACTACTGGAACCGCTACGGTGACTGTTTCCGGCCTTGATCCTTCTGAGAAATATGATTTCAGAATCAGTGGTGCAAGGTTTAATGGCACAAACAGTGGTCGCGAGACTCAATTGACAATTGGAGAAAGTGTGAAAACTTTCCGTCAGGGTGTTTCCAGAACAACTGATCCTGAAACACAATTCCGTAATGCTTCGACTTTACCTTTCCGCAATCAGGTAGTCTTGTTCGAGGACGTAACTCCGGATTCTAAAGGAAAGGTTACAGTGACAATCAAGCAAACAATTTCGGAAGCTTGTATTGGCTTCATGTTTGTTTCACGAGTTGTTGAATAATGCACTATTTTTGTACAAGGTGGAATTTTAGGCGGGGGACCTTGTGCGGATAATCGCAATATAGGGCGTGGAGTGCGCAAGGTCCCGGCTGTGAAATTACACCTTGTGCACGGGAGCCCCAAATAACACTGAATAATGCAACTTAACATCAATACCATGAGGCAAATGGCCATGGCGCTTGTGGGCGCCGTGGCCGTTGCTGCTTGCGGGGGGAAGGACAATGGCACGGAAACGCCCGCCGGAGGCGGTGAGAACGTGTCCGTGAGCATTTCCCCGGACCGTGAGACCATGTACCGCAACCCGTTCAGCGGGTGGGTGATTTACAGCGGTCTCGGAGACGGCCTTTCCGACAACTTCTGGCAGGAGTACGACAACATGAACTCCGCAATCGGCAAGGTGAAGGTGAGCGACTATGCGAATGCGCTTCTCATACGCTCGTACTGGTCACAGGCAGAGCCGGAGGAAGGAGTGTACTTCTGGGACGAGTCTTGCAACACAAAGCCGGCGCAGCGCTTCAGGATGCTGCGCGAAGGTGCACGGGAGCGCGGCCTCAAGCTCATTTTCCAGCTCCGTGCCGACAGCCGCGACCTCCACGTCAACGCCTGTCCGGACTATGTACGTACCAAGGGCGCCAAGGGCTTCGAATCCACAACCGGCTCTACCAAGGTGTGGACTCCTTATCCTGACGATCCCGTCTTCCAGAAGTGCTACGAGAAGTTCCTCCGCGCCTTCGCCGCAGAGTTCAACAATCCCGACGAAGTGGACTGGATGGGCTCCTGGGGCATAGGCAAGTGGGGAGAGTATCACGCCTGCATCTACTCCACCGGCGACGAAACCCCTCGCGAACCCGTGTTCGACTACTTCACGGACCTCTTCCTGGAGATCTTCGACAAGGTGCCCGTGTGCATCAATTTCCACAAGTCAATCGGCACGGGAAGCTCTGACAAGACCGACCCGGACAGCCAGCGCCTGGTGCAGAAAGGCATCGACAAGGGCCTCTGCCTCACCAGCGGCGCCTTCGGCATGCATGCCTATTACGGCTCGTGGGAGAAGGGCTTCATCCATCTCCAGAAGTGGAAGGTGCCAATCCATGCCGAGGGCGGCTGGGTCCGTGCCTCCCACAGCACCACGGCCATAAACAATGACGGTTATGCCGACTGGGCTGCCGTGCGCCGCGGCGAATTCGACGACGCCCGCGACGCCTGCGCCAACACCATGGACTTCCGCTACAACTCCAACATCGGCATGGGGGAGACCTGGTCCTGGTTCAACGAGGCCTTCGACCTTGTCCAGGAGGCTATCCGCACCCAGTTCTACAGGCTGTATCCGGACAGGATCTCACTGCCGGAGAGCGCATCGGCAGGGGCCGAGGTGAGCATCACCCACCGCTGGCATAACCTTGGCTGGGCTTACTGCCCCACCAACATCAAGCCCTTCGAAGGCCGGTTCAAAGTGGCTTTCGCCCTCTTGGATGCCACTACAGGCGCCCCTCAGAACATTTTCTTCGCCGATGAGGCCAGGCCCTGCGACTGGACGTACGGAACTCCCACCAGCTACACCACCAAGCTTAAGCTTGAAAATGTCAAGGCTGGTTCTTATATTTGGGGAGTGGGAATAGTGGACTGCTCCAAAAAAGACCTTCCCATAGGAATCCAGATAGCCGCCAAGAAGGAAAAGACCGCGGGCGGCTGGGTAAAACTACATGAAATAACGGTAAAATGAGAAAATTCGCTGCCATACTCTTCCTTGCCCTCTCTTTCGGAGCAAAGGCCCAGGTTCAGATAACCCCTCAGGACAAAGAGCGCGCATCGGCCCTTGTAAAGCAGATGACGCTGGAGGAAAAGTGCCGCTTCATTGCCGGCGCCCGTTCCTTCTACACCTACGCAATCCCGCGTCTGGGCATCCCGGAAATCCGCATGGCCGACGGCCCCCAGGGCGTAAGGAACAACACCGTGAGCACCCTCTACCCCTGCGGCATTCTCACGGCCTCCACCTGGAACAGGGACCTTGCCCACAGGCTTGGAAACTCCCTTGCCGATGACTGCCGCGCCCGCGGAGTAAGCATCCTCCTGGGCCCCGGAGTAAACATCTACAGGGCTCCCATGTGCGGCCGCAACTTCGAGTACTTCGGCGAGGACCCTTATCTTGCCGGAGAAACTGCCGCCCAGTACATCCTGGGCGTGCAGGAAAAGGGAGTGATGGCAACCGTAAAGCATTTTGCCGCAAACAACCAGGAGAGGGCCCGCCACACCATGAGTTCCGACGTTGACGAGCGCACCCTCCAGGAAATCTATTTCCCGGCCTTCAGGAAAGCCGTCCAGGAAGGCGGCGTCGGCGCTGTCATGGACAGCTACAACCTTGTGAACAGCGTCCACAGTACGGAGAACGCCTGGATGAACAAGGTGGTCCTTAGGGACCAGTGGGGCTTCGAAGGCATAGTGATGTCGGACTGGACATCGGTCTACAGCACCATTGGCGCTGTGAACGGCGGCCTTGATCTGGAGTGCCCCAAGGGCGTTTTCTTCACCCCGGAGAAGATTGTCCCCCTCATTGAGAACGGTGTCCTTGAGGAAAGCCTCATCGACGAAAAGGTGCAGCATATACTCCAGACCTTCATCGCCTTTGGCTTCCTTGACAAGCCTCAGAAGGATGAAAGCATTCCGGAAAACAATCCCCAGAGTGCCGCAACCGCGCTTGACATAGCCCGCGAAGGCGTTGTCCTCCTCAAGAACGAGAACGCCCTTCCGTTTACAAAGAAGTCCAAGATACTGGTAGTAGGCAATAACGGCATCAAGATGCCCCACGGCGGCGGCAGCGGCGAGGTTACGCCCTTCTACACAATCTCCGTCGCCGACGGTCTCAAAGCCCTGCACAAGAAGGTCACAGTAATTGAGGACAAATCCCTTCTGGAGCAGGAAATGGCATCCTGTACGGACGTCGTCTACTGCTGTGGTTTCAACCGCGACCTTGAAGGCGAGGCTTTCGACCGGCCTTTTTCTCTCACTCCGAAGCAGCTTGAACTCATGGAGAGGATACAGCAGAACCTTACGGCAAAGCAGCACCTTACCGTTATCATAAACGCCGGCGGCGCAGTTGACATGAGCGGCTGGAGAGACCATGCAGACGCCATTCTCATGGCCTGGTATCCCGGCCAGGAAGGCGGCACCGCCCTTGCCGAGATCCTTACCGGCAGGATTTCCCCTTCCGGCAAGCTCCCCATCTCCATAGAGGAGAAAGCGGAAGACAATCCCAGCTTTGCAACCTACTTTGACGCTGGCAGCAAACAGTCCCGCACAAGCTACTCTGAGGGCATTTTTACGGGTTACAGGGGCTATGACAAAACCGGTGTCAAGCCTCTCTATCCTTTCGGATTCGGCCTTTCATACAGCACGTTCAAGTATTCCAACCTTGCGGTTGAGGTGCTTCCTGACGGAAATGTAAAGGTCAGTTTTGACGTTACCAACACTGGGAAGAAGGATGCGGCAGAAATCGGCCAGGTGTATGTGAGGGATGTGAAGAGCAGCGTTCCAAGGCCTCTGAAGGAGCTCAAGGGCTATGACAAGCACTTTGTGGGCAAGGGAAAGACCGTGCGTTACAGTGCAGTGCTTGACCGCTATGCGTTCTCCTTCTACGACACCGCCTCCCACAGCTTCAAGCTGGAGGGCGGAGAGTTCGAAATCCTCGCAGGCCCCTCATCGGCAGATCTTCCCCTTAAAGCCACCATACAGTTATGAGAAGGATTGCAGCACTTATAGCCGGCCTTGCCGTATGTGCGGGACTCGGCGCCCAGAGCCTTTTCGTGGAATGCGAGAGTTTTCCGGAGAAGGGCGGCTGGGTCCTGGACCAGCAGTTCATCGACGAGATGGGGTCTCCCTATCTCCTTGCCCACGGGCTTGGCGTTCCCGTTGCCGATGCTTCCACCACGGTGGAGATTCCGTCGGCAGGAACGTGGAAGGTATGGGCCCGTACCTACAACTGGACGTCTCCATGGTCCACCAAGGAGGGTCCCGGCAAGTTCAAGGTGAAACTTGGGAAGAAACTCCTTTCCAACGCCGTAGGCTGTACCGGAAATGCCTGGGAATGGCAGTATGCCGGAGCAGTTAAGCTCAAGGCGGGGAAGACCGTCCTTTCACTGCATGACCTCACCGGCTTTGACGGCAGGTGCGATGCCGTCTGGCTCACGCTCGAAGACGGAGTGCCCCCGGCGAATCCAGACAGAAACGCCCTCCTGGGCCTTCCCAAGGCCGATGAGGCCGCCTTCGACCTCGTAGTGGTGGGCGGTGGTATCTCCGGCATGTGCGCAGCCGTAGCCGCTGCAAGGCAGGGCCTCAAGGTGGCCCTTGTCAACGACCGTCCGGTCCTTGGCGGGAACAACAGCGCAGAGGTGCGCGTGCACCTTGGCGGCACCATCGAGGTGGGACCTTATCCCGCCCTCGGCCGCATGCAGAGGGAATTCGGCCACAGCAAAAAGGGAAACGCCCAGCCCGCTTCCAATTATGAAGACGGGAAGAAGCAGAGCTGGATAGAATCCGTCCCCGGAGTCACCCTGTACCCTTCTTCCAGGGCCGTTGCCGTTGAAAAGAGTGCCGACAACCTCATCTCCGCCGTCCTCGTGAAGAATATCGAAAACGCCCGCGAAACCCTTCTCCGGGCCCCTCTCTTTGCCGATTGCACCGGCGACGGCACCATCGGCTACCTTGCCGGGGCGGACTACCGCTACGGACGTGAAGCCGCTTCCGAGTTCGGCGAGTCGCTGGCTCCCGAAAAGGCCGACAACTTCGTCCTGGGCGCATCGGTCCAGTGGTACAGCCGCAAGGATGCCAAGCCCTCCAGGTTCCCCGTGTTCGAGTACGGCCTCAATTTCAACGACGAGAGCGTCCAGGATGTCACCATGGGAGAATGGACCTGGGAAACCGGCATGCTCCATGACATGACAGGGGAGTTCGAGTACATCCGCGACTACGGCCTTGCCGTCATCTACTCCAACTGGAGCTGGCTCAAGAACCATAAGAAAATGTACCCGGACCGCTCCCTCGACTGGGTGGCATACATCTCAGGAAAGCGCGAGTCCCGCCGCCTGATGGGAGACTACATCTTCAAGCAGGACGACATAGAGAAGGCCGTTTTCCACGAGGACGCCACCTTTGCAACCACCTGGAGCATAGACCTCCATTCCCCGGATCCGGCAAATACCAAGTATTTCCCGGGAGAGGAGTTCAAGACCAGGACGGTACATAACCGTATCTATCCGGCGGCCGTTCCGTACCGCTGCCTCTATTCCAGGAACATCGACAACCTGTTCATGGCCGGGCGCGACATCTCCGTGACCCACGTCGCCCTTGGTACCACCCGTGTCATGAGAACCTGCGGAATGGCAGGCGAGGTTGTGGGCCTTGCGGCCGCCGTGTGCCATAAAAACGGCGTCCTGCCGCGTGCCGTTTACAGGAAACACCTTCCCGAACTTCAGGCCCTCATGCGCCGCGGAGCAGCCGTGGAAGGCCCCCTGCCGGACAATCAGAAGTTCAACGAGCAGCCTTCGCTTCCCGCACCGAGGCTCCTTAAAAGTGCCGAATGATGCCCAGGGCGCTGCTTTCAATACTGCTTTTCATGGGACTTTCCTGTTATGCGCAGGAACGTCCCTATGCGCTTCTTCAGGGAGACACCCTGCGCCTTGGGAATGCCCTCGTCGAGAGGACCTTCCTCTGGAACGGGGGAGACCTCAAGACGATAGCCCTCACCCATAAGGAAACCGGTACGGTGCGCCCTGTGGGCAATTCCAGGCCGGATTTCATCATCGGCAAACTGAAAGGGGAGGGCGGTGTCCTGGAGGTGAAGGAGGTGCCCGCCACGGTGACGGCGCCGGCGTGTCTTCTTGCCAGCGTCAGCTACAGCCTTGGCTCCACCCGGGTCAGAAGGGACTACCGTATCTATGCCGATGTCCCCGCAATCGCCTGCGACACTTACCTGAAGGGAACCCTTAGCGGGGACCTTGCCGGGAAGGCTGCATCGGCAGGGGATCACAAGAACATCGAATCTGCCGCCGACATGGCCTCCAAGGCCGTCTCAGGGGCTGTTCTGGACCACCTTGCCCTTGGCCCCGGCCACTGGAACTGCAAGGCGGTAAGTTTCCGCGACGTCACCGACTGGAACAACAACCTCGTCTCTGCCGAAGAGTTCATCTCCTACCGCAAGGTGGGCTACAAGGGGAATATCCTCTTTGTCAATGACCTTCGCGGCGGAATCTTCTTTCTCAAGGAAGCCCCCTGCCCGGACGTGCAGCCCGCATATCCCGGGGCCGATTTCACCTCGGACTTCGGCCATTTCCAGATAACCGGCCTTGGCATCAAGGCTGAAGACGTTACTCCGGATGGCTGGATCCGTCTTTACGGCGCCGTTACCGGCATTTATTCCGGAGGCGAAAAAGAGGCGCTGACAGCCCTCAGGGCCTATCAGAAGACCGTCCGCACGGCAGAGGACATGATAATGATGAACACCTGGGGAGACCGCAGCCAGGACTCCAGGGTTAACGAGGCCTTCTGCCTCCAGGAACTGGAAAAGGCCGCAAGGCTTGGCATTACCGTCTTCCAGATAGACGACGGCTGGCAGAGCGGCCGGAGCCCCAATTCCAAGAAGGCGGGCGGCTCGTTCAAGAACATCTGGGACAATCCCCTCTACTGGACTCCCGACCCGGAAAAATACCCCCGCGGCCTTGACCCCGTAGTGAAAAAAGCCCGTGAACTGGGCATGGAACTTGGCCTCTGGTACAACCCCAGCATCCAGAACGATTTTGCCGACTGGGAAAAAGACGCCGATGCCATAGCGGGCCTGTACCGCACCTACGGAATCCGTATCTTCAAGATAGACGGGCTCCAGATTCCCGGCAAAAAGGCCGAGGAGAACCTCCGCAGGCTCTTTGACAGGGTGCTTGCAGAAACCGGCGGCGCAGTGGTTTTCAACCTTGACGCTACTGCAGGCCGCCGTCCAGGCTATCACTGGTTCGGGGAATACGGCAACATCTTCCTGGAGAACCGCTATACCGACTGGGGAAACTACTACCCTTACCAGACACTGAGGAACCTGTGGATGCTAAGCCGATATGTTCCGGCCGAAAAGCTCCAGATTGAGTTCCTGAACAATTGGCGCAATGCCGACAAATATCCCTCCGGAGACCCTTACGCCCCTGCAAACTACTCGTTCGAGTACCTTGCGGCAATCACGTTCGCAGGCCAGCCGCTTGCCTGGATGGAGGCCTCAAACCTGCCGGAAGAAGCCTTCAAGGCGGGGGAACTGATCAGGGAATACGCATCGGTGATGAAGGATTTCCACTCGGGCGTGATTCTTCCTGTGGGCGAAGAACCGTCCGGCCATTCCTGGACCGGATTCCAGTCGGATTCCGGCTACCTGCTTGTCTACAGGGAGGATACTCCAACCGAAGAGGGCAGGCTCAAAACATGGCTTCCTGCCGGCGCCAAAGTGCGCCTCACTCCCGTTCTTGGCAGCGGTAAAAAGACCCGCGTGAAGGTTGCAGAAGACGGAACCATCTGTCTGAAGCTTTCAGAGAAAAACAGTTTTGCTTTGTACAAGTATAGCTATTGATATGAAAATGAATTATTTACTGACTATTATCCTGGCATTTGCCCTTGGCATGCAGGGCTGCAAGCCCGAAGCTGCTCCCGTAACCACCCCTGAGGAACAGACGGAGGAACCCGGCACCGACGAACCCGGTACCGATGAACCCGGTACTGACGAACCTGGCACTGACGAACCTGGCACTGACGAACCTGGTACTGACGAGCCCGGCACGGATGAACCCCAGCCGTCCGACGGCATCCTGAGGATACTTGCCATAGGAAACAGTTTCTCACAGGACGCCGTGGAGCAGTATCTGTGGAATCTTTTCGATGCGGCGGGTCAGAAGGTTATAATCGGCAACATGTATATTGGCGGATGCACGCTGGAGACGCATTACAAGAACTCCGTTTCAGACGAGGGCAAGTACTATTACCGCAAGGTGGTGGACGGCACCAAGACGGAAACTGCCAACACCTCCCTGTCACAGGGCCTTGCAGACGAGCCATGGGATATAGTGACCTTCCAGCAGGCCAGCGGCTCATCGGGCATTGCAAGCACCTACGAGCCCTTCCTGGGAGACCTTATCACCTACGTGAAAGGCAAGACCAAGTCAGGCGTGAAGTTCTACTTCCATGAGACCTGGTCTTATGCCGCCACCTCCGACCATTCCGAGTTCCCCAAGTACGACAGGAACCAGATTACGATGTACAACGCCATAGTTGACGCCGTAAAGACCGCCATGGCCGCGCACCCAGAACTTGTTGGCGTAATCCCTTCTGGCACCGCCGTCCAGAACGGCCGCACCTCCTGGCTGGGAGACAGCTTCAACCGTGACGGATACCATCTGGAAGTCACCTACGGCCGTTTCACAGCCGCCTGCACCTGGTATGAGACCATCTCCGGAAACGATGTAAGGGAGAACCCCTGGCATCATGAGAACATCAACGACAACCAGTCGGCGGTAGCAAAGGCGGCGGCCCACGCTGCCTGCCTGAAGCCATATGAGATTACGGAACTCACGGAGTACAAGACTCCTCCCGTGGAAGATTCCGCTTTTGAGTATCCCGTGCAGATTGACTTTGGCGGAGGTTCCACAGCAACCCCCGCAGACTGGACGCGCGTAGCCTCCTACAGCATCACAGCTCCTGTCTATCTGAATAATACCCAAGGCAAGATCTCATCTCTGAGCATCACCGCCCTCGAAGGTTTCAGCGAGTCCTACAACGGTGTGGGAGGCGAACCTGACCTTTCCATCAACATCGGCAGTTACAGTTTTGTAAAGGGAGTATGGTCCGACGGCCTTCTTCTCAAGGGAACCAAGGAAAAGGGCGACGTGGGCCCCGCCAAGGTGGTCATTTCCGGCTTTGACAGTTCCCTCACCTACGACTTTGACCTTCTTGCCGTGCGTTTCAACGGCAGTGCCGATGCCCGTGAGTGCGAATATACCCTAACCGGCGCATCCCGCAGTGAAACGAAGAACATCTTCCCCGGCCTCAAGACATACACCGGAAGCGAGGATGTTTCCGGCTATCTCGTTAACTTTGCAGACGTGGCGCCTTCGGCCGACGGCACCGTTACCGTGGAGATTCTTGGAAAGGATACCAAGAAGGCCGCCGACGCACTCATAAACGCACTTGTTATCAAAAAGCACCAGTAAGAGATGAAACTACTCCTTCTTGTCCTGAGCCTCATAGTGAATCCTTATGCCCGTGAAGGGATATCCCTTGACGGAAAGTGGCAGGCCATAGTAGACCAGTATGATACCGGTACCGGGAAAAAGCTGTTCCTGGACCGCCAGCCATCCTCCAAGACCGAATTCCTGGAATTCAGCTGGAGCGGTGGGCTGGAACTGGATGTTCCGGGAGACTGGAACCACCAGGATGAAAGCCTGCGCTGGTATGAAGGGACCGTATGGTACTCCCGCCATTTCAATGCCTCCCGTGAGGAAGGCCGCCGGCGTATCCTGTATTTCGCGGGCGTGAGCATGAGATGCAGCGTGTGGCTCAACGGAGAGAAGGTGGCAGAGCACGACGGCTCGTTCACCCCTTTCCAGGCCGATGTCACCGCCCTCCTCAGGGAAGGGGACAACTTCATCGCTCTCAAGGTAGACAACAAACGCCGTCCGGAGGCCATTCCGGCCATGTCCTTCGACTGGTGGAATTACGGCGGAATCACCCGTGAAGTCATGCTCCTGAGCGTTCCTGAGGTGCATATATCGGACTATTTCATCCGTCTTCAGAAGGGCACGGCAGACAGGATAGAGGCAGAGGTGCAGCTTTCCGCCCCCGCCGCCGGGCAGACCGTGCTTGTGGAAATCCCCGCCCTCAAAATCAAGGGCAAACTCACTGCCGATTCCACCGGGAAGGCTTCCGGCACTTTCAAGGCTAAAAAACTCAAGCTGTGGGAGCCTCTGAACCCCAGCCTATACGATGTCAGAATCACCTCCGGAGAGGACTCCGTGGCCGACAGGATAGGCTTCAGGGAGATATCGACACGGGGGACCAAGGTGCTGGTAAACGGGAAGGAGACCTTCCTCAGAAGCATTTCCTTCCATGAGGAGATACCCATGGAAAAACGCCGCGCCGTGAGTGTGGAGGATGCCCGCACCCTGGTTGACGCCGCGCTTGAACTGGGCTGCAATACCATCCGCCTGGCGCATTATCCCCAGAGCGAGCGTATAGTCCGTTATGCCGAGGAGAAAGGCCTCCTCATCTGGGAGGAAATCCCCCTCTGGCAGGGAATCGACTTCTCCAGTGCCGATACTTACAAAAAGGCCGAGACCTACCTTTCAGAGATGATAGCCCGTGACAGGAACCGCTGCGCGATAGGCTTTTGGAGCATTTCCAACGAGACCCGTCCCGCACCGGAGCGCGACGCCTTCCTGAGCCGCCTGCTGGACTACGGAAGGGGGCTGGACTCCTCCAGGCTCTTTGCATCGGCCTTCGATGTGGCCTATTATATTCCCGAGGCCGACGAGTTCCGGATGAAGGACGATTTTGCTGGGAAGCTGGACGTTATCGGCATAAACAAATACATGGGCTGGTATACGCCGTGGCCGAAAGCCGCCGCAGAGCTTCGCTGGAACGTATTTCCGGACAAGCCCCTTGTCATAAGCGAGTTCGGCTGCGAGGCCCTTGCCGGAAGGACGGGAGATGCCGACGTGGCCGGCTCCTGGAGCGAGGATTACCAGGCGGCACTCTACAGGGACAATCTTGTTATGTTCGGCAATATTCCCAACCTTGCGGGAGTGTCGCCATGGGTGCTATTTGACTTCCTGAGCCCCTACAGGCAGCATCCTGTGAACCAGAGCTGGTTCAACAGAAAGGGCCTGCTGTCGGACAAGGGCAGGAAGAAAAAGGCCTGGTATATAATGCGAGAGTACTATACGGGAGAGGCGCCGGCAAGCTATAAGGATGCATCGGCCCCGGAGGAGTTTCGAGTGGAGGACCTTCTTTCCAGGATGACGCTGCGGGAGAAGGTGATGCAGCTGAACCAGTATACCATCGGCAGGAATGACAATGTGAACAATATAGGGGAGGCGGTGCTCAACGTACCGGCCGAAATTGGCTCCCTTATTTATTTCGCAGAGGATCCAACCCTTCGCAACGCCATGCAGAAAAGGGCCGTGGAGGAGTCCCGGCTGGGCATTCCTATCCTTTTCGGTTATGACGACATCCACGGGTTCAAGACCCTTTACCAGATTTCGCTGGGGCAGGCCTGCTCCTGGAATCCCGGCCTTGTGGAGAGGATGTGCGCACATTCGGCCCGTGAGGCCCGCCGGAGCGGCGTAGACTGGACTTTCTCTCCCATGATTGACGTGGCGCGCGACCCCCGCTGGGGCCGCGTTGCAGAAGGCTACGGGGAAGACCCGTATCTGAACGGCGTCTATGGTGCAGCCTCGGTAAGGGGCTATCAGGGCGCCGGACTGGACACCTTCGACGCAGTTGCCGCATGCCTTAAGCACTATGTGGGATATGGCGCGTCCGAGGCCGGACGTGACTATGTCTACACCGAAATATCGCGTCCTACGCTCTGGAACACCTATCTTTATCCTTACAAGATGAGTCTGGAGGCGGGCGCGGTTTCGCTTATGAGCTCGTTCAACGATATCAGCGGCGTTCCCGGCTCTGCTAACCGGTACACCCTTACGGATGTCCTTCGCGGGGAGTGGGGCTTCGACGGCCTTGTGGTCTCCGACTGGGATGCCGTGAAGCAGCTTATCAACCAGGGCTACAGCGCAACGCTCAGGGAGGCGTCGGCCGTGGCTCTCGAGGCCGGGGTGGACATCGACATGATGTCCCACGGCTACGACACTTACCTTGAGGACCTGGTGAATTCTGGCGAGCTTTCCATGGATGTGGTCGATGAGGCAGTGAGGCGCGTTCTGCGCGTGAAATTCCGCCTTGGACTGTTTGAGAACCCTTATACGCCGGAGAGCGAACGTTCAGAGCGTTTCTTCCTCCCGGAAGCCATGGCAACGGCCTCTGAACTTGCCGCCGAATCCATGGTCCTCCTGAAAAACAACGGCATCCTGCCCCTGTCAGGCCAGTCCCGCATTGCCGTGGTGGGCCCGCTTGCCGACAACCCCCAGGACCTCATGGGCAATTGGAAAGGCCACTCGGAACCCTCTGAGGTTGAGACCTTCCTCTCCGGAATCCGCCGTGAATTCTCCGGTGCCGATGTCCGCTACTCCGAAGACGCCCTCTCCCTTGCCTCCTGGGCCGATGTCATCATCCTATGCCTTGGAGAAAAGTACAACTGGAGCGGGGAAAACACCTCCCGTAGCTCCATCTCCCTGCCTTTTGAGCAGGAAGAACTGCTCCGGCAGCTCAAGGCTACGGGAAAGCCTGTGGTAGTAACACTTACCAATGGCCGCCCCTTGGAACTCCCCCGTGTGGACGCCCTTGCCGATGCCATCATAGAGACCTGGCAGCCGGGCTGCAACGGGGCCGGCGCCCTTGCCGGAATACTGAGCGGCAGGATATGCCCTTCCGGGAAACTTGCCATCACTTTCCCTTATTCCGCAGGGCAGATTCCAATCTATTACGACAGGCACAAATCCGGCCGCAGGGGCAATCAGGGCATATACAAGGACATAACTTCCAACCCTCTGTATCCTTTCGGCTACGGCCTCAGCTACACTACTTTCTCTTACGGAGAGCCCCACGTTGTGGGCACGGCTTCTCTGAATGAGCCTTTCACCGTTGAGGTCTCCGTTACCAACACCGGTTCCGTAGACGCCAAAGAGGCGGTCCTCTGGTACGTAAGTGACCCTTACTGCTCCGTGGTCACCCGTCCCGAGAAAGAGCTCAAATTCTTTGAAAAGAAGCTCATCAAGGCCGGAGCTACGGAGGTCTTCCGTTTTGAAGTGGACCCTTCACGGGATCTCGGCTATCTGGACGGTGACGGAAAATATATCCTGGAAGGCGGTGAGTTCCACATCATTGCAGGCAACAAGGACCTCAAACTGGTTCTGTGAGAGCGATTGGATTTAAGGAGTAGAATACTTATCTTTGGGATATGAAAAAGACTGCTATAACCGCGGCGCTTGCGCTGCTTATTACATTCTGCGCGGGTGCGCAGGGGACTATGACATCCATCATCCGCAGCTGGGGATTCATAGGAGACAGCCTTTCCAGCGGGGAGATGGAGTGCTATGCCCCTGGACAGGAAAAGGTGAGTTATGTAGACATGTACGAGTATTCCTGGGGGCAGCAGCTGTGCCGCCTCACAGGGAGCGAGGGCTGGAACTTCTCCAATGGCGGTCAGACAGCTCAGGGCTGGCTGTCGGACCTCAAGAGCGAGCGCGGCTGGGGCTATGCGCAGTCCCATCCCAAGCAGGCATACATCATAGCCCTGGGCGCAAATGACTTCCGCAGGTGTACGCGCGGAGATGAAGGCTACACGCTGGAAAGCTACCGGAGTGCGATGGGAAGGATAGTCAAAGGGCTCAAGTCGGTGCAGCCCAAGGCAAGGATTTTCATCCTTACCCGCCCCAGGGACACCCGCCTGGGCGATTATTCCTACGACAAGTGGAACGACGTGGTCCGGGACCTTGCATCGGCAAACAAGTATGTATATGTGGTGGATATGTTCAGGGACGCGCCTGTCTACGATGAGGCCTTCAGGGAGAAGTATTTCATGAACGGGCACATGTCCGCCGCGGGTTATCTGTGGACGTCGATGTACCTTAACGTGGCCATCGGCAAAATCATTGAGGACAATCCCCAGGATTTCCGCGACATGGCCCTTGTGGGGACGTCGTGGAGCGCAACCCCGGGAAAGGTGCCGCAGCTGGGCGGAGACTGGGCCAAATTCGGCCGATATGCATCGGACAACGCCGCCGTGAAGGCAAGCCCCAAGGCCGTCCTTTTCGGTGATTCCATAACCCAGGGCTGGGCTTCCTCCGACCCGGCCTGGTTCAAGGAGCATAATTTCCTGGGCCGCGGAATCAGCGGTCAGACCACCTCCGAAATGCTTGTCCGCTTCCGTGCCGATGTGATCGACCTCCACCCCAAATACGTGGTCATCCTTGCCGGCATCAACGACATAGCCCAGAATAACGGGTATATATCGGTAGAGAATGTATTCGGCAATATAGTGTCGATGGTGGAGCTGGCCAAGGCGGCCAAGATAAAGCCGGTGCTCTGTACGGTACTGCCAGCAGGTGAAATTGGCTGGCGTCCGCTTCTGGGAGACCCCCGTCCGCAGATTGCCAGGCTGAACGCCATGCTCAAGGAGTATGCGAAGTCCTCCAGGATTCCCCTTGTTGACTATCACTCAGCCATGAGGGATAATGCCGATGCCCTTGACCTCAAGTACCAGAAAGACGCCGTACACCCTTCCCTTGATGGTTACAAGGTGATGGAATCCCTTGTGCTTCCGGTTCTAAAATAGGGGAGGCCCAAAGTACTCAAGGCTATTCAAACCACCGTTTTTTGCTGTACAAGGCCGAAAACGGTGGTTTGGCTATGTTTAAACCCCGCCAAACCACCAAAAACGCCCTCCCGGGGCCAAAAGTGGTGGTTTGAATGTATCCAGGCGCCATCAGGCAACCCGAGGAAAAAAACAAAAGCGCACCGGATAGATTGCCGATGCGCTTTCGATGTGGGCGATGCTGGATTCGAACCAGCGACCCCCTGCTTGTAAGGCAGGTGCTCTAAACCAACTGAGCTAATCGCCCTCAAAAGAACTTGTCTCCCAAAACGGGATTGCAAAGGTAG
>OCVV012860327.1_pt1 | contig 88586 bp, 69 predicted proteins | sample 1539721 | NCBI WGS metagenome assembly OCVV01 (sample SAMN02144230, study PRJEB22623) | gut metagenome | biome: sheep rumen | host: Ovis aries | place: New Zealand
AGTGGATTTGATAGCTGATGCCAACATCTCGTCGACAAACAGATTCAAATGGGAGAAGGGCAATGAATTAATCAGTGATGCTGATTTGTCAACTTCGGATATTCCAACAGAGGATGCGACATATAAATTCACTATTACAGGCGATAAATGTCCTGCTATTGAGAAGGAGGTGAGTGTAAAAGTGGAGAAGAAAGCTGAACTTTCGTTGAGTATCAGTGATACAGAAGTGTGTGAAAATACTTCAGTCGCTTTGTCAGTGAATGTCGCTAATGCTCCTAAGTTGGTTTGGAAACAGAAAATTGATGGAGAATCACAATTCTCTGAAATGGCAGAGTCTGGAGATGTGGTAAACATAACAGCTACTAAATCAGCTACATTTATAGTTGAATCTTCTGATGAATTGGCTTGTCAAAGAGCAGTCTCTAATGAAGTGTCATTGTTTGTTGAAGAACCGGTGTCAGTTTCGTTGAAAAATGTTCCTGCAGAAGTGTGTGAAGGAACAATTGTTTTGCTTGACGCTTCTATTACTGAGAATTGTACATCTTATGGATGGAAGAAAAATGAAAATGAGAATTTTGCCAAAAATGAGTTGTTTGCAGAGGATGTGCCTACAGAGACCACTACTTATGAGTTTTGGGCTAAACCACTTGTTTGTCCTGCATTTTCAGAGAAATTTGTAGTCGATGTAGAGCATGTGAAAAATGTTGAGCTTGTAGCGTCAGAATCAAATATCTGTAAAGGAGAAGATGTCACATTGGCGACGAATTATCCATACACAGAAGGTATTGTATGGGAAAGCAAAGGAGAGAATGAATCACAGTTTAGTAAAGTAGACGAAGGAGTTTCCGAAATCGTCGTGTCTCCTTCTGATAATACAACATATCGAGTTTCGGCCATTTCAAAATTAGGTTGTGTGGAAAAAGGAAGTGAACAAGAGATTGAAGTGACACAACCAGTCGGTTTGAGTGTGGAAGATGTTTCAATATGTGAGGGAGACGCTGCCCATTTGGAGGCTGTCACAGAAAGAGCTTACGATAGAATCGAATGGAAAATTGAAGGCGACAGTTCTGTGAATAAAGTTGGATCGTTTGTCGATTTAACCCCTGAGTCAACAATCACTTACAATGTAGTGGCGTATAGTCACAATTGCCCAGAAGAGGTGAACGCTACTATAACAGTAGCACCGATTCCGCGTATCTCATCACATGAGGAGCTCGGAAACCATACATACCAAATGATTGTGGAGAATACAAACGAGACACTTTATTTTGACTATCACAATGGAGAAGGAAAGACAATTTCGAACCTGCTTGAAAATGCAGTCGTCGGAAAATTATATGATGTTGAAGTCTCTGATAGTCTAGGATGCTCGTCGTTATATCAGTTCAGAGTCCCATTTGTTGAACCGGAATTTCCTATTTATTTTTATCAAGGTGATGAAAACTGGCAAGTCAAGAATATAGAAAATTATCCGAATTCAACTTTGTATATTTACGACCGTTTTGGCAAGTTGCTTTTTAAGGAAAAGGGTAATACTGACGGATGGAGTGGGGAGTATAATGGCAGAAGACTACCGTCTACAGACTATTGGTATATTCTTGATATTCCAGAGATTGATAAGCAATATGAAGGACATTTCACGTTGATGAGAAGATAGTTTAATTCATAATGCGTAATTCACAATTCATAATTGTCGGTAAATGTGACGGTGATTTTTTTATGTGCTCGCCTACGGCTCGCACTTGAAAGGAGGAGTTAGGGCGTTCCGCCCTTAACAATCCTCATTAACTGCTTTTCAGTGTTTAAAACGTTTCAGCAATGATTTCCACCAAGACAATTGTTCTTTTTTCGGAGTGAAGTTTATCAGAAATTCTATGACTTCCTTTGCTGGTTTCTTTAGTTTGATGATCGGGTCAATGAAGTATAGATCCCCGTCGTCTCCTTTCAACACATTATCGCTGGCTGTGCCGATGTCTGTGACAGTGACATATTCGTTGCCGTAAAAATAAGGACCGTCCGGCTCCAACCCCAACGTCTTCAGATGATATATGATTTCTTCGTCTGTGGGGTGGGCATTGGTAGACGAAATGAAAGGCTGCGTCAACACGATTCGAAGATTCCCCTCGTCTTCAGCAATGCCGATGAATTTATAACGAGTGTTTGGAAACAGAAGATTGTGGACGATATGCTCGTAGATGGCATCTTCAGCGTGGAGCTCTTTAATCACCCATTTGGCAAACGGATCCTTCACCTTATAAATAAGAGATTCTTTTTCATTGTAGAAAATCTCGCATTCGCCAGTTTTGGTGCAAAGTTTATCGCCAAACTTATCGATTGTCTCTCTGTCGATAAACAGACCATTTTCTTTGGCTATATCAAACAATCTTTTCGTCTCTACCTGCTCCGCTCTGGTTTGCTCAAGAGTAGTCTGGACATTCTCTGAATCTCCATACGGTTGATCGTGAACCTCTTTTTCAAGCACTCGTATGTCGCCTCTGTCAAGATCTGCCATTTCTCTTCTGGATAGGTTTTGATAAAGGTCTCCACCGACATGTTGGTTTGGCTCATTATTATTTTGCTCAAGTCTTGTTCCATTGCTCATGATAGTTGATTTTAATGATTAACGTCTTGGCTTGTATAGTCAGGTGATAATATTTTCACACTTACGTCCGTGCCTTCGTGTTATTCAATCTCGTCGTTATCCCAAATGAAGGCTCCCTTGTCTTTATCCCAGTATTCTCCTCCGTATGCAGGTAATACAATTTCAAATTTTCCTCCTCCTTTTATATTTATCCAATCGGCATCTACTTTATAACTAAGTATTTGATTTTGCCAATTGTCTTCATTTATAATGCAGTTGGATTTTCCCTCGAAAACGAAGTCTGCATCTAACATTAACGCTCCATTCGAGACATCATAAAGCATAAAATGATATTTACCATCATGGATTTCAACAAGATTTACCCAATGTCCTGTCTCACACTCTCCCGTCCAAACAGCAGATTGAGGTATGTTTGCAGGTTTTTCAGGTATCTGACTACATCCTTCGTCTAACGCATGTATAATAAGCCCTGTTAGACAAATGAAAATAAATATGCAGAATGCAGATAGAATCGCTAATCTCTTTATCCACTTCTTGATAGTAGTTTTATTCATGACTAAGAATAATTAGATTTTTGATTTTGACAATTATCTTCATTTATATGTAGTTGGATTTTCCTTCGACTACAAATGAGTATCGAACATTAACGCTCCATCACCGCATATAAAAAAATCCTATTATACCAATGATAATAAGTATACAAATTATGAATAGGCAGATTGTGAATATAATCGCTATTCTCTTTATCCATTTTTTGATAGTAGTTTTATTGGTCGACATAATAGGATAATGAGATAGAATAAAATTTGTAAAGACGGGGAGAGCCCCGTCTCTACCGATATGTTATTCTTTCAAAAGATCAGGTCTTAGTTTTTTTGTCCTTTCCAGACTCTGCTCGTATTCCCATTCACGGATCAGTTTTTCATTTCCAGACAAAAGGATGTCAGGCACCTTCCATCCTTTATATTCCGCAGGACGTGTGTAGACAGGTGGAGCCAAGAGGTCATCCTGGAAACAGTCTGTCAAAGCACTCTCCAAATCACTCATTGCTCCTGGAAGCAGACGGACGACAGCGTCAGTCATGATCAGCGACGCGAGTTCACCTCCCGTCAACACGAAATCACCGACTGAAATCTCACGTGTGATGAGATGTTCACGTATACGGTGGTCGATACCTTTGTAGTGTCCGCAAAGGATTATGATGTTGTTGTATAGAGACAATTCGTTGGCAATCTTCTGGTTGAACGTCTCACCGTCGGGACTGGTGTATATCACCTCGTCATATTCTCTCTGCTCCTTAAGATGTGTGATAAGTCTGTCGATTGGCTCGATCTGCATCACCATACCAGCAGAGTATCCGTAAGCCTCGTCGTCGACCTTCAGATGCTTGTTGAGCGTATAGTCACGGATATTATGGATTTGGATATCCACCAACCCCTTTTCTCTCGCCCTCTTTATAATCGAATGCTGCAACGGACTTTCAAGAAGCTCTGGCACGCACGACAAAATATCTATTCTCATTTTATTGAACTATTATGGCAATTGATACATGTAGCCTAACCCAACTTCTTTTTTATCGTTTGCCCTACGAGCTCGCGTAGGAGAAAGGGGGTAAGGCGTTCAGCCCTTAACAATCCTCAAAATTCAATGCTCTACAATGTATGAGTCTTATTTTGGACTTTATATACTGCGAAGATACGACTTTATTTACTTTTTAGCGAATATAAATGCTGTACAATACATTTTTTTTGTAATTTTGCGATGCCTATCAGTTTGATGTTGGGCAGATTTTCATGAAAATAAGAAATACATTTTAAATAATGGGTAAGAAATTTACTGAGTATTCGAATTTTAACCTCTCGGATGTAAACAAGGAGGTGCTAAAGGATTGGGATGCTAAAGACCTTTTCCATAAGAGTATCTCTGAGAGAGAGGGCAATCCAACTTTCGTGTTTTTTGAAGGTCCACCTTCAGCAAACGGTATGCCAGGTATTCACCATGTAATGGCACGTTCAATCAAGGATATTTTCTGCAGATACAAGACTATGAAGGGATTCCATGTAAAGCGTAAGGCTGGATGGGATACTCACGGACTTCCTGTGGAACTTGGTGTAGAGAAAGAGCTTGGCATCACTAAGGAGGATATAGGCAAGAAGATCTCAGTGGATGACTACAATAAGGCTTGCCGTACAAATGTGATGAAGTTCACAAAGGAGTGGACAGACCTTACTCATAAGATGGGTTATTGGGTGGATCTGGAAAATCCATACATCACATACGACAACAAGTATATTGAAACTCTATGGTATCTTTTGAAAGACCTTTACAAGAAGGGCTATCTATACAAAGGATACACTATTCAGCCATACTCGCCAGCTGCAGGTACAGGTCTTTCTTCTCACGAGTTGAACCAGCCCGGTTGTTATCGCGACGTGAAGGATACAACTGTAGTCGCTCAGTTTAAGATGTTAGATCCTAAGCCAGAGATGACTCAGCATGGCACTCCATACTTCTTGGCTTGGACGACTACTCCTTGGACTCTTTCTTCCAACACAGCTCTTTGTGTTGGTCCGAAGATTGAGTATGTTGCAGTACAGAGTTTCAATCCATACACAGGTGAGCCAGCAACTTATGTATGCGCTAAGGCATTGCTTAACGCTCATTTCAATCCAAAAGCTGCTGATATAGCATTTGAGGATTATAAACCAGGTGATAAACTAGTTCCTTTCAAGGTGGTAGCTGAATATAAGGGTACTGACCTTGTCGGCATGAAGTATGAGCAGCTTCTTCCTTGGATCACTCCTGAGAATGCTGATCAGGCATTCCGTGTGATTCCTGGTGATTATGTCACAACAGAAGACGGTACTGGTATCGTACATATCGCTCCTACATTCGGTGCTGATGATGCCAAAGTGGCGAAAGCTGCAGGAATCCCGCCACTTCAGTTGATCGACAAGAATGGAAATCTTCGTCCATCTGTTGATTTGACAGGTAAGTTCTACCTTCTTTCTGATCTTGACGATGAATATGTCAAGACTCATATCAATGTAGAAGAATATAAACAGTTCGAGGGTCGTTTCGTGAAGAACGCATACGACAAGAACTTGACAGACAAGGATGAGAGCCTCGACGTCTCAATCTGTATGCTTATGAAGGCTACAAACAAGGCATTCAAGATTGAGAAACATGTCCACAATTATCCTCACTGCTGGAGAACAGACAAGCCTGTGCTTTACTATCCGCTAGATAGCTGGTTCATCAAGTCGACTGCGGCAAGAGAGAGAATGATCGAGCTGAACAAGACTATCCTTTGGAAGCCAGAATCAACAGGTACTGGCCGTTTTGGAAAGTGGCTTGAGAATTTGAACGACTGGAACTTGTCTCGTTCAAGATATTGGGGAACACCACTTCCTATTTGGAGAACTGAAGACGGTGCTGAAGAGAAATGTATCGGTTCGCTTGAGGAGTTGATGGCAGAGATAGACAAGTCAGTCAAGGCTGGATTCATGAAGTCTAATCCATGGCCTAACTTCAAAGTTGGCGACTATTCAAAAGAGAATTACGATCCTAAGAATATAGATCTTCACCGTCCATATGTTGACAATATTATCCTTGTCAGCGAGAGTGGCAAACCGATGAAGAGAGAGACTGACCTTATCGACGTATGGTTTGATTCTGGTGCAATGCCATTCGCTCAGATGCACTATCCATTTGAAAATAAGGAAGCTGTAGATAACGGTGAGTTCTACCCAGCTAACTTCATCGCAGAGGGTGTTGACCAGACACGTGGATGGTTCTTCACTCTTCACGCAATCTCAACAATGGTGAAGGACAGCGTCGCATTTAAGGCTGTTATCTCTAACGGACTTGTACTCGACAAGAACGGAAACAAGATGAGTAAGCGTTTAGGTAATGCTGTTGATCCGTTCGGTGCTATCGAAAAATACGGTTCAGACCCACTTCGTTGGTATATGATCACTAACGCGTCGCCTTGGGACAACCTTCGTTTTGATGAGGAGGGTGTTGATGAGGTAAGAAGAAAATTCTTCGGTACTCTTTACAACACATACTCATTCTTCGCTCTATATGCGAATGTTGATGGATTCGACTACTCTCAGGCAGAGGTTCCGATGAACGAGCGTCAGGAGATCGACCGTTGGATCATCTCACTTTTGAACACATTGGTGAAGGATGTAGACGCTGCTTATTCAGACTACGAGCCAACAAAGGCAGGTCGTGCAATCTCTACATTCGTTTGCGATAACTTGTCTAACTGGTATGTCCGTCTTTGCCGTAAGAGATTCTGGGGTGGAGAGATGACAAAGGATAAACTTTCTGCATATCAGACACTTTACACATGTCTTGAGACAGTGTCGAGATTGATGGCTCCTATTTCACCATTCTACGCAGACCGTGTATTCCTTGATCTTAACGCAGCAACAGGTAAAGACAAGAGTGAGAGTGTTCACTTGGCTAAATTCCCGTCGGCAGATGAAAATTTGATCAACAAGACACTTGAGGAGAGAATGCAGCTTGCTCAGGATATCTCTTCAATGACACTGGCTCTTCGTAAGAAAGAGAATATCAAGGTGCGTCAGCCACTGACTCAGATCATGGTTCCAATCCTTTCTGAAAATGAGCAGGAGAACATAGAGGCCGTGAAGGATTTGATTATGAACGAAGTTAACGTCAAGGCAATCAACTTCGTGACAGATGCTTCCGGAATCCTTGTTAAGAGAATCAAACCAGACTTCAAGAAACTTGGACCTAAGTGTGGCAAGAACATGAAGACTGTGGCTCAGATGCTTACAGAGTTCTCTCAGGAGCAGATCGCTGAGTTGGAGAAGAACGGACAGTATACACTTGATGTCGCAGGTGCGTCTGTAGTTGTGGAGAAGGGCGACGTGGAGATACTTTCAGAGGATATTCCAGGATGGTTGGTTGCCAACAACGGTCAGATCACAATTGCTCTAGACGTGACAATCACAGATGAGTTGAAGGAAGAGGGTATCGCACGTGAGTTTGTCAACAGAATCCAGAACATTCGTAAGTCTTCAGGATTCGAGATCACAGACAAGATCATTGTTGAGATTGAGAAGAAGGCAGAAATCAATGTGGCTGTTGAGCATTTCGCACAGTATATCGCTTCACAGGTTTTGGCAAATGAGGTTAAACTTGTGGATTCAATCAGTGGAGCAATAGAGCTTGATTTTGATGATTACAAGGTAAATGTCAAGGTCGTAAAAGCGTAAGTGTGATATAGACCATAAAGACGGTCAATCTTAAATATTAGCCTACAGTATTGGTGGTGTCGTAAGACAAATCCATTATTGTAGGCTTTTTTTTATTTTAATTTCAAATAAAATAGATGATGCCATAAAATACGATTATCTTTGCATCCAAAAATTAGGACTATGAAGCGAATACTTTTCTTTCTATTTATACAGATATCTGTCATATTCTCTCTTATGGCAGACGACGGAGTTTGTAATGATGTTGAATCATGGTCTTATGGGCATATCTATACTAATGCGCCTAGTGACAAGATAGCATTGGAAAAGGAGTTGATGTTATGTAATCAGGACAGTATTACTGCGATTTTTGTATTCAAAAATACGACGGATGATACTGTGACTGTTGATTGTGCTTTCCCGATTAATGTTAATTTTATTTATACAGTTAATAAAGAAATAAATAAGGAAAATTATTTGTGGGCTTCTCGATCCGAATCTACATTACGTCTCTTACTTGGACCTAAAGACACTTTTGATTGTGATGAAATAAAAAGTGATGATGGTTACATAAATTTTAATGATCGTGTATATCAATTAGCTCTAAAACATGATAAAGAATTACGTGTAATGAGCGGAGAGAAGTACTCTAAATATATTGATTCATTAAATTTTAGTTTAGATGATTATGTTCCAAATTGTAATATAGAACAAGACGGCACTCCCGTTGATATATTGAATGTAGGTATAGAGAGTAGTGTGAAAAGTTCTGACTCCACTATTTATATGAATTTTCATTTTCATCATAATTTGACTTTTTTACCTAATACATATTCAAAAGTAGTTGCAAAATATAGTATTGAGTCTTTTGGCTGCAATCAATTTGGTTGTTCTTACGACATTTCTACTGGTGGAACATGGAAAGGTAACATCAAGTCGTTTATGGCTTTCGTTTTTGGCGGTGAAATGAGTTCTGAATTAGGTTATTTAAATTTTGAAAAATGGAATGAAACGGGTTTACATAGTTATGGAATAGGATATAAAAAAGATTATAAACCACATAAAGGAGAAACTTTTAGTTTTATTTTTGGGGAGAGTGAAGCAGAAGCCCATGGATACTATGATGAACCCGAATACAAAGAACTACAATCTGTGATATTAAAGGATATAAAAGCGTCCGCATCTTGGAATAATCTAAAGGCGATGATGGATAAAGATCGATTTACGTCATGTGCCATCACAGATTGGCAAAATGCTACTCTGGAATTTACACTTCCACAAGATGCCTTTGGACCATATATGTATAATGGTACAATTGGAAAATTAACTACAAAAGAGAAGTTTGATTATTTTGTGAATAATGTCAAAGACAATCGTTCGTTATGGGGAGAAAGTGTAGATATAAGTTATTATTTCCCTAATGATTCTACTGTAGAAGCATACAATAATGTAAGTAAAATCTGTATTGAACAATTGGAAGCTCCATTTGATACATTTCCCTTTACTGTAAAAATGTCAGATCCAAGAAGATATCCATTAGTGTTTGATTGGGCACGTTTTAACGATATCAAACACATGAGATATTTTCCTGCTGGCAGATATCGTTTGTCAATTAAAGATATAGTTGAAGGATGGCAATGTCAGGATACAACACTTATAACAGAATTTTGTTTTTTGAAAATTCCAAAAGATATAGCGGATATGTTGGCAGACGATGCGATTAGTGAAATGCCAATATTTGATGATTTTACTACGATGCTAGATTCAAGTTTTGTTCTTGTTCCTGTTGATTCATCAGCCTTTAAAGTAGATACGGTTGCGGTTGCTCTGTTGGACACAGTACCGTCGAAAGTGATTACTGCTACTCCAAAAGTTGTCATATTGAATAGAGAGATCCCGCTATCTGTATTGATAGGTGCTTTGATTTTCACTGTTTTGATTGTTTTGGGATGTGTCTATTGGCAGAAGAAGAATAAAATTTGATTCTTGACATCGGTTTTGTTAAATAAATATACTAAATCTTAAATAAAGGTTAAAATTGCACCGTCGCATATATAAGAATCAATTTAATTGTATATTTACGCTATAAAACCAATTAAATATAATTGCTATGAATAAGGAAGAACTACACGCAGACAACAGAAAGTTGTTTGAGGAATTGGATAACAAGAATCCTGAGTTGTTGAACAAAATTTTGTCAAACGTCGGCAACTTGATGTCATTCAAGGATTTGGCTGATTCAAGCATTGGCGCATTCAACAATCTGATCAATGAACTTATCAAAAACACTACAGGAAAGACTCAAAATCAAAATAGAGATGTGAATGAGAACAACACTGATGTGGTGATGAAGAAAGACAATTCCTCTCGTTTCACAAGCAGAGTGTCAAGCGAAATGGCTTCATCTGATTCAAAAACGAATTTCGCTGGACTTACTTATTATAATTACCCATCGTCGAAAATTGATCTTTTTGAGATGTCTGACAAGAATTATTTCTTTGCGTCACAATCGTTCTCTTATCTTTGCTCATACGATGAGTATGATAGGGTAGATCCTAATTCGTCGTTCAAAGATGCCTATGTGTTGTCAGTTTTGAAGAGATATTGTGTGGTGCGCAACGGTAAGATTATCTTCTTCAATGATAATTTCAATGACGGTCATTCTCCATTTTATTGTCAGAAAGAAGGTTTCCAGATCATAACAAACAAACCGGTTATGGAAAATGGTGATTCTGCTTGGGATTATTATGTCCGCGACGAGAATTCAGTCGTGATTTACAATAGGGCTGAGACTGCTGTAAACAAAGCTATTGAGCTTTCAATAAATAATCCTTCACAACTGTATTTGGTCGCTCAAACTTTTGAAGAGATTGAAAGACGATAAAAATTAGCACCATAATAAAATAAATAGGGGAGTGTCAAGCTTGACATTCCCCTATTTTGTAATGCATTATGGAAGTTTATTCTCTTTCTTTTGTCGGATATCCACATTTGGATTTCGACCACAGATACTTACCAATGATTTGATATAAGTAACTGATGTATGGCGACAAAGAAGAATTTGAGATGATACTTCTTGTAAGGATGAACTTCTTGCCAAATATTTTCTTTGTTGTCTTTTTGTGATCTGCGAAATACTTTGGTAGTGGAAACTCTGAATTTACGAGGAAGTAAGCGTATTTCAAAGCACCCAGATTATCCAAAGGCTTCAAATCTTTATCTAGGATGTATTTGTCCAATTCATCAGTTGTGTGTGCAACATGACAGATTCCTAAATCACGGTACATAGTGCATCCCAACAAAATGACTGGTTTGTTGGCGTATGCAGCTTCGAATCCAACTGATGAACCAAATACCACAATTTTGTCTGAATTGTCAATCAAAGTGTATGTGCTGATTTTTGAATCAGCCGGAATGATTGTTACATTCTTATACTTGTTTAATTCGTATAAATTTTTGTGGTATTTGTATTTCACATGTGTCAAGTTAGGATGGATTCTTAGATAAAAATGAATCTCATCGTTGTCCTTGAATTTTTCAAAAATATATTTGATTCCTGTAATTTGATTCGGGAAAAGAGAAAGTTTGGCAAATTTTTCTCCAAGAGATGCGAATTCATCCTCTGAACTGTTGAAAATTGAGATGTTGATTTTAGATTTGTCCCAATCTTCAGGTAGCAGACCGATACTTTGATTTTTAGTGTATGCTACCTTATCTCCGCTAACGATAGCGTTCCTTCTCTTTTCAAAGAATCGTTTTGCAGTTGCAATTCGTTCTTCTTTACTTTTTCCTTCTGATTCCCACAAATCGTTAATCATTAGAGTGTTGACATCTGGATCGTGTGGCAGATTGTTGTTGAAAATTTTCTTGTTGATCCTGTTTTCTTCATTGTAGCCAACCTCATATGTCTGGAATGGCATACTTTTGTTGATACACAAATCAACAATCGGACGATTGCAAATTAATCTGCCGTTAAAGCATGAAACTGAATCTGGATGTAATTGGTTGATAGCTTCATCCACCAAATCGGTTGACCTAGCACTCATGAAAAGATATCTGTTCATGAAATCCTTAAACTCACCGTCGATAAGTGGATCAAGGTTTCTACTCAACGTCAAATATGAAGATACAGCAGCCAGACCAATGTGGGCTCCTTTATGAGTTATCTCCTTGACCTCGTCGATAGTTTCATATTTCAAACTCTTGACAAAACTCTCAAAGTCAACCATTTCTGGCTTTTGAAACTTTGATATTGGAATTACATTGATTTTATCTTTGTGAGTGATATGTCTGTGAAAGTAGTGCTGGTAACTCACACATGCCTTACAAACTTTTTTGTCGCCATAGCAGTTGTAAATGCAATTTTGAATGGCTTTACCATCACAATAAACAAGATCGACATTATTGCCTTGCTCCGCCAAATCTTCTGCATTATCCAAAACCACAGAATAATGGTCTGGGATAAAACACATGGTTTTGAATGGAGTGAATAATAAATAATTTTTACGCACAGATTTCATTTTTTTATCTTATATGCCATTGCAAAGGTAAGAAAAAAAATATAACTAACATTTGCCTACATGATAGAATTTGGATTTCCAATGACAGTTTTGTTTTTCTTAAGGATAAATACATTCATAATAAAAAAATCAGCAAGTTCACAAATGGACTTGCTGATTTAGTGTACTTAACAAAATTCAATTCAAAGCATCGATAATCGCCGGCTCAATTATATCTTTTCTCTGATCTGTCTCAAATCGACGAATTACCTTACCATCTTTGCCAACCAAAAATTTGGTAAAATTCCAGCCAATGCTCACGTCCGCCGCAGGATCATCCACATTCGCATGTTCAAGATAATCATAAAGAGCGATTTTGTTTTCTCCATTCACGTCAATCTTATGGAATCGAGGAAACTCTGTGTGATAATTCAACGTGCAGAAATTCTGAATCTCTTCATCCGACTCTGGAGCCTGCTCTGCAAACTGGTTGCATGGAAAATCCAGAATCTCAAATCCCTTATCTTTGTAGACGGAATAAAGCTGCTGCAACTCTTCATACTGAGGGGTATGACCACATCGTGTGGCTGTGTTAACAATCAAAAGCACTTTGCCTTTGTATTGTGATAAAGATACCTCATTCCCTTGATTATCAATCACAGTAAAATCATAAACTGTAGTCGTTGGTTGTTCTTCGGAAATTGTTTCTGAACCTGATGCTTTAAGAAAAAAGATGCCAAGTAGGCTCAAGACTACAATGGCAATAAAAATCAAATTGCGTTTTTTCATATTAGAGTTTGTTATTAAAGTTTTCATTTTACATATACAAAAATAGTGTTTTCATTTAGAAGTCGATTAAATTTTATTAAATAATTTGGCTATAGAGGTTGTGGATTGATAAGGGTGGAATACTCTTACACTGTTCTGTAGTACGAGCCGTAGACGAGCATTTATTAATTCCTTTGCCTTATGCATTGGAATTCAATCATATAGTAATTTTTGTGAATGAAATTTAACAACCTCTTAATTTCTAATCATCTCCCTCAACAACTTTACATCTTTCTTATTCACCCAACCTTCTTTGACATTACTGCTTCCAAGAGGCTTCACATAATAGGATGATTCATTTTCGTCTGTAATACAAATACGTCCTTTTTTAGATGTTGTATCTTTGTCAGCTTCACTCTCTTTTATCACACCAACTGTTTTGCCAAAAAACTCCTGGTAATAATCCCTTTTGGAAGTGAGAGAATAATTAAATATTCCGTCGGAAAGAAAAGATGGAAGGGAATCATTATCTATTCGCTTTAAATCTCTTTTTACTCTTGTTAAATCTTGTCTATATGCATAATATACATAGAGAGAATCATTAAAACATTTTAATGAATCTATCGTAGGCCGCTTATAACCTGAAATTCGATTTCCTCTTAAATCAAGTTCACTACTATCACGACGAAATAGGGCATAAACATTTGAATTTATATCCTCAACCTCTTCACGTACAAAATCATCAGGGAATTTTTCATACCTATGTTCTGAATCACACTCAACTGAGAGAGCACCCATATATTTGTCTTTTATCAGCAAAAACTGAGATTTCTCTACCCACATTTTACCTTCACCATATTCTTGTATAGATAATAATTTCCAACCACCTTTTTGATATGACCAATGTTCAAATCTATTAAAAATCATACGGAGTATTTCATCGTCATGAATCAAAACAAATTCTTGATTGCAATATATAGGATATTTTTCACAATGGATTCCTCCATCCCACACTCCCTGCATATAATCATGATTATTCTTTTGTGCAAAAAAGGTAGAGAAATTCAGCAATAGCATTATTATAAAAAAGAAATGTTTCATGATATTATCTTTTATGTGAACACCACAAATATAGTATTTTAAGTTTAGACTATCAAATTTACTATGTAATTATTACATAAGAAGTTATTTTAAGGCTCAGGCCTGGATTGTTGTCTTTGGTTATCAAAAAAAGTCGTAGACTTTTTCTGAAAACTCTTATTCTCTATGGTTTTATATGTGCTCACCTTACGGCTCGCACTTGGGAAGGAGGTTAGGGCGTTCCGCCCTTAACAATCCTCATTGTTCCCTTAATTATGCATTTCTAATTATGAATTTATTACCTGATACACGCACGTCCGTGCGTCTCTACGTGAGGGTAGGGTTACCAGCTGTATGGATTCCCAACAATTACGAATTATGCATTATGCATTTTATACTACGGCTCGCACGTGTGGAATGGATTAGGGCGTTCCGCCCTTAACAATCCTCATTATCCTTTTAATTATGCATTTCTAATTATGAATTTATTACCTGATACACGCACGTCCGTGCGTCTCTACGTAAGGGTAGGGTTACCAGCTGTATGGATTCCCAACAATTACGAATTATGCATTATGCATTACGCATTTTATATGTGCTCGCCTACGGCTCGCACTTGGGGCATGGGTTAGGACGTTCCGTCCTTAACAATCCTCATTAAAAAATAGGCCATGATTGTCACTGCCTGCGACGACCATGGCCTTTAATTATGCATTATGCATTGTGAATTTATTATTTCTCCTCTAAAATTATTTTTTACCACTGGAATCCGCCACCGCCTCCACCACCGAAGGCACTACCATTACCAGTCTGTGTGCTGACCTGAAAGCTAGTGAAACCGTTGATGCTGAAATTTTGTGCCGGAGTGTACATGCCGAAACGTCCATCGAAATAATCCATAGCTCCGTTGAAGCTGTTTCCAACATAGAACTTATAATTCTTCACTTCAGAATTGTACGCACATACGGCGCCACTCTTTCTGTTGCTAGTCAAAGGATCAAACGGCATCTTGATCGCTGCCAACACCTGTCCGGCATCATTAGCCACCAAAATATATTGATCCTTAGACAATGAGATGTCACTGCTATAGATATGTCCCTTCGACTCTACTGGAATTGACTCATTGAACATTCCATTTCCTCCCACAGCAAAGACAAATCCCCCCTGGTGTTTCCATCCTGTATCTGTGTCCAATGGAGAGTTTAGAGAATGACTCTGCGCCACAACTGTGATACCGCCCGAAACTATCATGTCTCCGTTGGAATCCAATCCGTCTCCCATACATTGTGCATAGTGTAATCCACCTTCTACATATATATGTACACTCTTAGAACTCTCATTGCCATCTGTGGCATTCCAAGCATCGTCATCCGCCACAACGTATGTCTTGCTGTCGCCTCCTAATCTGATAATGGCTCCAGACAATGCCTCGTATGACGACAACACTCTTAGATCACCACCCATGATTTCAAGTTTCTCTTTTCCGAAAACTCCCTGATCATATGGAGCATCCACTTCAATATCTCCACCATTAATCTTAATCTCTTGTGCCAAAATACCGGTATCAAAAGCATAAATATCAATTGTTCCGCTGTTTATCACAATAGATTTGCCAGATCTGATTCCTTTAGGATATCCATGATACTTTGTTCGCTCCATCTCGATTGAATTTCCAGGAATGACATATTTCTCACCGTCACGGCTGCCAGCACTAATGGAAAGGACAAAATCATTGATGCTTCCGTTTTCACGTCCCAACGTGATTGTTCCATCACAAATCAAACCTTTACCTGACGAAGCAGAAAGTTTGTTGTCGCCTCCTGTAATCGTAACGTCGCCTTCCACCTTGATAGCTTTCGACGTTGCATATTCATAATCAGGTTTTGAGCTTCCACCAATATTCCAGCCACCTGGGTTCCAACCGCCAGGATTCCATCCTCCTTGTGATTGTCCTCCTTGTGATTGTCCGCCTGAACCACCATCTTTAGTGATGAAATATCCTCCCTTCACATCGATTGTCAACTCTCCGTCTGTGATTGTCAAATCACCGTCTGCCTTGATACCCTTAGCCAGTTTTGCGTCGACACCGATCTTGATTGTTTGCTTTCCTCCTGAGATTGTCACATTTCCATCACACTTGATACCCATACAAGAAACAGTGTCATGATTAGCTTTCTCATCGTAATAGCTACCAGTAAGGTCCACCGAATAAATTCCTCCACTGATCACTACATTCGCGTCTGAATTCAATCCTTTTGCAGCGACGCCGGAACCCTTGACTTTCACATCACAACTTCCTCCAATTTCAATATCACCATCACAGGCAATCGCGGCATTGTAACCATAATCATTGTCTGTGCCGGCAAACGGTTCTTTGGCGTCAAGCGATACAGTCAATTCTCCACCGTTGACCTGCACTTTCTTCTTTGCTTTAATAGCCTTCGATCCTTTGCCTGTCACATCAGCAGTGATCTTTCCACCTTTGATTTCAATGACACTGTCACACTTCAATCCTTTTCTGTCATCAGAAAAGACTTCAAAAGATACTTCACCATCCTCAATATAGATAAATTCACTGCAATCGACACCATCACTCTTTGTATCTTTAATAGTCAACTTTCCTCCATACATTTCCAAACCATCAGCGTTAATTCCGTCGCCTTCCGCCTGATCTATAATTACATTTCCACTGTATATCTCAACTCTTTTAGCAGAATTAATGGCATGCTGTTTGTTTCCTCGTATTGTCAACTCTCCTTCTCTCGCCAAACTGTCCTGACTGATTTTAAGTTTTGACTTTGAATAAATGGCAGATTTCAATTTGTTATAAGTTCCATCAGCCAACTCCGACTTTCCTATCAAATGGACAGTCGCTGCAAATGATTCATCATTCTGTCCTTTGTTGAGAACAATAGGGGATTGCTGTCCGGAAAGAGACAGATTATCAAACACCAAAGTGAACGACTTGTCTGGTGTTAATTCAAACACACCATCTGACGAAGAACCAGACAAATAATAGACCACTCCTTTTTTTCCGACGTGGGAAACCAGAGAGACATGAGCATCTTTCGTATTTGTCTCAATAGCATCTGCTCCAAATGGATTCTCAACAACCACAGAATTATTGTTGTATGTGATAAACACGGTGTCTTTCGAACCTAAATCAAATGTCGCGCTGTCAACATCTGAAATATCGTAAGACTTTTTATTTTTTCCTTCAACCAAGATCTTTCCATCCTTAAAACGCACTGTGTCAACATCTGAAATCTTGACACTCTCTTTCTCCTCATTACCCAAATAAAAAATGATAGATCTTTCCGCCCACAACAACAGGCCTAAAAAGAACGCAAATAAGAGAATTGAAAACCTTTTCATAACTTGTTGAATTTAATATACATGTTACCTATATTGATCAAATACATTCCTGCAGAAAGCGATTCAACATTTATTTTTTCACCACTGCTTACAGAGCCAGACTTTACAATATTACCACTCATATCGTAAATAGAATATGGACGCTCCTCATTAAAAGGAAGTTGAAGAGTGATAAAATCTTTTGCTGGATTAGGTGAGACATTAAATGATGACACATACAAAGCATCATCCACTTTTGACGCATCACCAGCGGAGAATAAAAGTTTTTCGATCTCCTTCAAATCAATCTTGACAGGATTCTGGTTTGATTCTGCTGACGACTCAAACACTAAGAAATCTCCAGAAAAATACATCTTGCCCGACTCATACATGCTGATCGTCTGCGGTGTGCGACCGGACGTTTCAACCGTGATTTGCGCGGAGGGTTTCTCACCCCAAACATTCACGCATCCGATGACACTACCGAATGCAATGAGAATAATTAGTTTTAAGTTTTTCATGTTTATGTTATTAAGTTTCGCAAATAAATCTCAAATAAAAAAGCTGTTTAAGTTTAATTATAGAAGTAAAAACATGTTTGAGGCACGAACACATCCACTTCTGCAAGTTCATAAGACTGAGCAGTTGTACTATTTTAAGTGCTCGCCTTCGGCTCGCACTTGAGAGGAGGGGGTAGGACGTTCCGTCCTTAACAATCCTCTATTATAATCCAACTTTAAGTTAAGTATAAACAGTCTCTAAAACATGTATAAAATTTAGAGTATATGTGAAAAATTGAGTTTGTACGATTAATTGATTATTAGTGTGTTAGTAATATCCATTAAAACGATGCAAACCGATTTAGACATCGGCAAAAATAAATAAATGCTTTTTTTTATGCAAAATTTTTCAAAAAAATGACAATTATAAAAGCAGAGATGCGATAAAAATCACGTCTCTGCAAGCATTATTTATAGATTTCTAATTATTTGTTTGGACGTGACAATGTCGCGTCTTTATATAAAATCATATCTCTCAACAATTTCACATCTTCCTTCTTCTTCCAGCCATCTTCGATCATACTATCGCCAAGTGGCACAACATGATATGTGGTATCGGTTTCTTCTGTGATTACAACATGTCGGAATTTAGAAGCGGCAATGATATCAAAATCATTGTATTCTGATTTGCTCTTTTCAAACACCACACCAATTTTCTTACCTAGATACTTTGCAAAATGGTCTCTTTTTGTTGCTACAGAATAATTGAATAATTCGTTAAGAAAATAGCCTGGTAATTCTATAAACTCGGCCTTTTTGTAGTTTCCTTGATAAGCCCAACCGTCTTCAGGAAGAGACCAATTCAAATATCCATCCGCACAAGATATAGATGAGACATTTACGTTGTTTCGTCGTATTCTATCCGTTTTAAAATTATAATCTTGTCGGAAAGTCATAATAGTATTAGAATTGACATCTTCCATATCACCTCTAAACAAAAATTCATCGGGAACGGTATCCTCCTTAAGATACGAGTCTTTGACTAACATAAACTGATAACATGCGGTATTTTCTTGCTGATAATCAAACTCCTTCTTTTCTGCATTACGTATGAATCTCAAGAAATCCATCACCAACATATGATCATCTTTCACTAGAATGTAATAAGTTCGGTAATCTCCCAACGTCTCATAAACATTGCTTTTGATATTTGCGGCAGAAGCGGAATCATATAGTAATTTATACTCGTCTTCAATCATCCACAAGCCTTGCACACAATCGCATCTGCTCATTTGTTGAGAAAAAGCAAAAATGCTGTTAATCAATAGTGTTATTATGAATAGAATTCGTTTCATTTCTCAATCTGCTTATTTGTTGGGTTTATATTAAGAATCATATCGGAAACCAATACTATATCTCTCGCAGGAATCCAACCATCACCGTCTCCTATATCACTTTTGCCAAGAGGCTCAACATGATAGTATGCGTTGTTTTCATTTACATCACGAATCTCTACAAGATTGATTTGTGTCTTTTGGGGGTCCGCTGAGTCTGCAGATTCTTCTGTATCTTCTTTTATATATACACCAACCTTTTTGTTGAAAAAAATAGCGAAATAGTCTTCTCTTGATTTGATAGAATATTCATAGAGTGACTTCCAAAAATAATTTGGAAGTTCTGATGGATCCATTTTTTTGAATTTTTCTTTATCTATTGATAAACTCCATTGTCCATTTTCATAAATAACATCAGAAACTATAAAATTGTCACGATAAATTCTATCGTATTTGTTATAATTTTTCTTCAATAGGACTACCGTATTTGAATATTCATCCTCAATCTCACTCAACATAAGATCATTCGGGAACGATTCTCCTTTCTTATAAATTGCAATAAATTGATAATTAGATATGTATTCTGGAGTCACATTTTCTTCTAGATCTCCATTATCGTTTCCAAATCTCAAATATTCAAATTCCAAAATCTCTTTGTCTTTAACTAAACGATAATATGTCCTGTAATCTCCAACAGTATTATAAACAACATTTCCATCTTCGTCTCTTATGACATTTCCATCTTCATCTGTCATTTCATTTGTATACAAAGTACTCGTATAAATTTCTCCTGTACTCCAAACACCTTCCAAAAAATCGTAAATGTTGACATCAGCGAATGAAAGGGTGGCAGTAAACAAAACTATAACTGATAAGAAATATCGTGGCATAAAAATAAATCTATGTATCTTGTAATCTTAAACAAAAGTATCATTATTTTTCTAAAACATTCTTATATTTGCCATATAAATTTGAATCTTAAACACATATACCATGAAAAGACGTTACTTTTCTATATTTGCTCTATCCACATTATCGTCGCTCGCATGGGCCGACATTGATGTCTCTGACCTTTATCTCCAAAACGCCGGTTTTGATGATGAGTCTCATTTCGACTACCGCATCTCAGAAGAGGGGAATGTGGCTCAGGAAATTCTGCCGATATATGGTTGGAACAAGGATTTCAGCGTGGATTATACGGTTTGCGGAATCTATGAATATGGTACTGCCAAAACGTTCAACACTTACGGAAAGGTTCCGTCTGCCGGATATGAAAATTCCAAAGGCGGATGTCTTGCTTTGAGCACTGGTTGGGATCAGGAAATGAAATTTTTCCAGACTGTGACTCTTCCAGCCGGAAACTATAAAATCCAGACAGCATTCTTCAATGGCAGTAATTCCAACAATGGCTATAGTTTGCTTGGATGGATTCCTGAAAACGGCAATGCAAAAATGTCGTCGATGTCGTCATTTCCATCTGATCAATGGAAATCAGATGAGGTTTCGTTCTCTCTATCCAAGGAGACGACGGGGCGCATACAGATTGGATTCAAGGCTGTGTCCAACGGTTCGGCTAATTCAGCCAAAGTGGTGGCTGATTTTGTGAAATTATACATTGTCGGCGAAGAATCAACTGGTTATCTTGCTGAAGAATTATCGAAACGTGTGGATGCGGCAAACGAATTGCTGACAAAAACAATGAATGCCACACATCGTAAGAATCTGAAAGAGGCTACCGAAAACGCCCAATCATGGATTTCTTCACCGTCTACACAGAATCTTTCCTCAATAGTGTCAGACCTTCGCAAGGCTACAGAGTCGGCACAATCTTCCGTCGACCTATATTCTGAGCTAGCTGATTTGATCTCAGAAGCCGAGCCGGCAGCAAGTGAAGACGCAGAAATTGCAGAGGCATTGAGCAAAGCTAAGAAAATTCATGCTGATGAAAACAAATCCGTCGCAGATGTCAATGAAATGATTTTAAAACTGGATGATCTGATGCTTTTCTACAAGACCAGCCATGCAAGCGGACCTGTCCCAACTGTCACTACTGACCCACGTCATGCACGAGGAGCGACAATGGCTTTTGGCCGTGCATCATTCTCAGGCAGCGGAATTGTGGAGAAAGGATTTTGCTACGGAACGAGAACCAATCCAACGATAAGAGACAGCCGATCGACAAAATCGTTCAGCAACAATGGAGATATCTATGTGATTGAAAATCTGAATCCATCAACATTCTATTATATACGTCCGTATGCGATGACTAATCAAAATGTAGTGGGGTATGGTAAGACAATCAAAATCTGCACACTGCCTATGGGACAAATCACATGGACTTACAACAATGGTGGATCTTCGGAAGAGAACGGACGTATAAATTCAGCTGTGAAAGATGCTGTGGATATTTGGAACAACCTGACAAGCATCAAAGGTATAAACATGACTGTGAACTATGGAGCCAGCACCGAGACTGCCGACTGCAGCTATGGAGGCTGGATGCGTGTGGGGCCAAACGCCAGCTACCAGCGTACAGGCACAATCCAACATGAGATGGCACATGCCGTGGGCGTCGGCACAACAGAAACTTGGTATAACAGCAGCGTCTACCGAGAGAAAACAAGCAGTGGTTTTTGGCTTGGCGAGCGAACAGACCAAATTCTGGCTTTCTTGGAAAATGACAACAATGCTCATCTGAAAGGAGACAAAACTCATTTCTGGCCATACGGAATCAACGGTGCGCATGAAGACAATGGCACACGTATGCTATACTACGCAAACGCTCTTATCGTCCAGTCGTTGGGAGAGGATAATCTGCCTCCTGTGTCGGGAGCATTCGCGTCGCCAGCTTACACATTCATTCAGGACGACAATGAATACTACTACATCCTTTCAGCCAACGATCTAAATGGATCTGAATTCTCTATGCTTAAAACAAACGGAAGCAATCTGCAAATGCAGAAGAGTGATTGGAAGACGGTGCTGAAAGATCATTCGTACGCATGGCAGATACGTTTCAACCCGACTACGCAATATTATGATTTGAAGAACATAGAGTCGGAGAAATCGCTTTCTTGCAGCAATTCACGCCTCAATTTGTCTGACAATGACAATTTTGGAATCCAGATGCTCGGCTCACGACAGAATGTGGTGACAAATGATTTCAATCTTAAATCATATTGGATGACTTTCGCAAATGGATCAGACAAACCGAATGCGTTGACATCTTCATCCAACAATGTCTCAACCTCTCGTTTTGACCATCAGAACTCAGCTTCCAACCAACGCTGGATAATCTTGTCACGTCAGGAAGTCAAGGCATTGGCAGGAGATTTGACAGAGGTGAAAAACAGCATCGCTGACAATTCTTCGCTAATCATCTACAGCATAAATGGAGAAATCGTTGTGGAGAGCACAGACAAAGGCGAATGGATCCGTATACACGACATTAACGGACGCATAGTCAAAGAGTTGTATATGCAGGCAGGAATGAAGGTTGAAATTCCTGTAAAGACGGGAGTGTATGTGGTGAATGGGAAAAGTGTATTGGTGAAATGATAGATGGTTGATGACTAAAGATTTAGAAAAATCAATCGAAAATCATTATATTTGCAGAGTAAATTGAATAAGAGAGCATTATGATAAAACCATATCCGATAGGACGACAGGATTTCAAGGCCATCATTGAGGATGGTTATGCATACGTCGACAAGACTGAACGGATGTATGAGATGATAAAAAATCGTACATTTGTGTTCCTTTCTCGTCCTCGCCGTTTCGGCAAGTCTTTGCTTATCAACACACTCCAGCAATATTTCGAGGGAAACAGAGAACTGTTCAAGGATCTGAAAATAAGTAGGTTGGAGAAGGACTGGATCAAATATCCCGTCTTCAGGTTTGATATGAGCGGATGCAAGGATATGGATGTAGACGGAATGTATTCATATATCGGCAACACATTATGGTGGTATGAAAAAAAATATGACATACAGACAGAGGAGAAGAACAATGGCGTGCGCTTTAAAAATCTTATTCAGACAGCGGTAAAAAATACCGGTCGCAAAGCCGTGATCCTGATCGACGAATATGATTCTCCGCTGTTGGCTCATCTTCACGATGGAAAATTAGCAGATGTAAAACCAGTTCTTCAGGAGCTGTATCAGCAGGTGAAGGTGAACGAGCAGTTTGAGCAGTTTGTTTTCATCACAGGAATATCTAGATTCTCTCAAGTTTCCATTTTCTCCACGCTCAACAATCTGGAAAACATCTCTATGGATGATGCGTTTTGCGACATCTGTGGCATAACTCAAGATGAATTGATGGAGAATTTCAGAGAAGACATCGAGTTTTTTGCGAGAAATGAGGAAATTTCTTTTGATGAAATGGCTCTGAAACTGAAAACTAAATACGACGGATACCATTTTTCAAAAAAGAAAACAGATGTCTTCAATCCTCTAAGTGTCCTGTCGGCATTCAGCAAGAAGGAGCTGAAAAACTTCTGGTTTGAGACTGCAACGTCTTCCTACGTGATAGATCATTTGAAGAAACACAATGCCCAGATACTTGATTTTGAGAGTGTTGAACTTTTCGAGTCGGATTTCTATGTGTCACAGGAAGACAGCAGAAGCGTCTATCCATTGCTTTTTCAGGCTGGATATCTTACGATTAAGGATTACGACAGAGAGTCGGAAGTCTATACTTTATCTTACCCTAACAATGAAGTTCGTGTATCTATGCTTGAAGTGTTGATGCCATCGTGGGTGGGATGCTCATCAAAAGATGGAAAATTGAATATGCAAAAATTCTACTTCGCACTCAAAGCAGGAAAAATCGATGAGGCTTTCGAACTGTTGAAGGAGTTTTTTGTGCAGATTCCAAACGTGCTGAACAATAAGAATGAGAAACATTTTCAGACGGTCATCTACGTCTTGTTCCGTTGGCTTGGTTTCTACACTCAGTCGGAGGTCAACACGTCGAAAGGTCGCCTCGACTGCATTCTATTCGCCCCAAAACAGATTTTCATCATCGAATTCAAGGTGGATGAGAGTGCGGAGAAAGCACTTGCACAGATAAATGAAAAGGGTTATGCCGAGCCATACCGCACGGATGGCAGACCGATTGTTAAGATCGGAGTGAATTTCTCAAGCGAGGAAAGGACGATTGAAGGATGGAAAGTTGAGGAATGACGAGATAAATTTAAGAATATCGACACTATAATCCAAACATATCGATTGCTGTCTTCGACGTCGCATCTGCCACAGCGTCGACATCCATCTCCTTGATTTCTGCCACTTTGGCGGCTGTATATGCGATAAACGCGGTCTCATTACGCTGTCCACGTTTAGGCACCGGAGCAAGATACGGGGCATCTGTCTCCAACACGATCCTGTCTAACGGAATATCCTTGACCGCAGCAGCCACTCCTGCATTCTTGAATGTCACTACACCGCCTATTCCCAAAACAAAATCTCCAAGTTTCATCATCTGTTCAGCTTCGTGGATATTGCCAGTGAAACAGTGGAACACACCATGCAGTTTGGATTTGTCGAATTTCTTCAGTGATGCCGTACATTCATCGAGAGCCTTACGCTGATGGATGATAATAGGCAGATCGTTTTGAATAGCGACGTCGACCTGCTGCTCAAACGCCTTTATCTGAATCTCCTTGAAATCGTCTTCCCAATAGAGGTCAATGCCAATCTCGCCCAAAGCGCAATACTTGCGTTGAGGAAGATATGCAAACATCTCATCAAGCACACTCTGCCAATCCTCTTTCACTTCTGTAGGATGCAGGCCCATCGCACACGAGAACAATCCAGGATCAGTGTCTGCCAATGCGTGCATCTGCGGAATGGTGCTCAAATCCACATTTGGCAATATCACTTTGCCTACACCAGCGGCTTTCAATCGTTCAACTACCTCCGCTTTGTCGTCAGGGTAGTCTTCATCCATATAAATATGGGAATGAGTATCTATGATCATATTCCTAAAAATTCAAATATTTTATCTTTTTCAAAAGGCGAAAACCAATTGATCTCCTGGTCTCGCTTCCACCAAGTCATCTGTTTTTTTGCGTATCGGCGAGTGTTCTTCTGAATTTCCTCAATAGCTTTCTCCAATGAATAATCACCATCAATATATGCGAACAACTCTTTGAATCCCACTGTGTTAAGGCTGTTCAGATGTCGATATGGATAGACGTTGCGAGCTTCTGCTTCCGCACCGTCTTCAATCATCACATAAGTGCGACGATTGATTCTGTCGTACATCTCCTCACGAGGGAGAGTAAGCCCGATCTTCACAATGTCGAACGGACGCTGTTTTTTTTCCTGCTTACGAATCTCAGTATAAGGCTTTCCCGTCTCCAGACAAATTTCCAGAGCGTGAATAATACGCTTATAATTATGAGGATCAACCTCTTCATAGTATTCAGGGTCAAGAATCTTCAGTTCACCCAGCATATTGCTGATACCCTCCGTCTCATACCGCTTCCACAGCTCATCACGCAATTTTTCATCCACATTCGGGCGGTCGTCTATTCCGTTGCAAAGAGCGTCGATATAGAGCATCGATCCACCTACCATCACCACATCATCGTGAGAGGCAAACAACTCTTCCAGTTTTGCCAAAGCCTCAATCTCAAAACGTCCGCAGCTATAGTAGTCGTCAAGACCAAGCATTCCTATGAAATGATGTTTGGCTCTCTTCAACTCTTCCGCAGACGGTGCGGCTGTGACAATCGGAATATCTTTATAGAACTGACGAGAGTCACACGAAATTATGTCCGTGTGAAGACGTTCAGCAACTTGAATGCTGAGTCCTGTTTTTCCGATAGCCGTCGGTCCGAGTATGACGATTAGTCGTTTGCTCATCTGTGTTTGGAATTCTAAAAAAAATGCTCAAAATTCTTCAAAAATTAAGAATTTGTTCACAAATATAGACTTTTTTGCCCATATCATTGGTTGAATTATGTCGATATTTATAATTTTGCGCCACACTAAAAAAGTATCAATGAAAATAGGCTTAAATCTCTATGGTCCATGCTCAAAGCAGGCAATGAAGGAAGAAGATCTGTTGATTGCAGTAAGAGCATTGGAAATCGATTATGTTGAACCTTGCATCCTTCTAGGAGGTTTGACACACAACAACCCATCATTTTGGACAATGATGAAATTCCAGCATCTTTATAAGTTGATGAAAAGCATCGGATTAGGAGTACAATCAATCCATGTTGTGACAGAATCAATAGAAAAATCCGTCGACGAGATGATCACATTGACAAACGAATATGGGATCAAACAGTTTGTGGTAGGAATGCCAAGTCAGCTTAATGAGACAAGTTTGCAAGAGAGAGCGAAAGAGTTGAGCGACGCTGCAGAAAAGCTTCAGTCTTATGGTTCACGTCTGCTCATCCACAACAATCAACCAGACACCGCAGTACAAATCAATGGAGTGACAGCATTGGAGAGATTGGTTGATTTGTGCGACGGTAAAGTAGGATTCCAGCTTGATTTAGGATGGTGTGCGGCGGGAGGAGAGGATCCTATCGCATTTTTCACCCGCAATGAGAGTAGGGTAGAATCACTACATTTCAAAGATTTTGTCAAACCGGGAGTTTCAAATACAGATGTTCCAATCGGATTAGGAAGCATAGACACAGCTTCAGCCATTAAGATAGCCAAGAAGCTCGGTATACCAATGTTGATTGATCAGGACAGCTACAAAGACATTCGCGTCGACTTGAACGAATCAAGACAATTTATAATAATTCGTAATTCATAATGCATAATTCATAATTGCGTATCGTCCATCGTTATTTTTTCCCATTCATATATACCATTCTTCCCATTTTCGCATTGTTTACTGACATTCTTGCCTAAATTGTTAAGAAATATTAAATTTGCAGGAGTTTGCGAATATAATTTAACAATAGGGTTTAATAAGATATATATGAAAAACTTTATAAAGCATTGCCTTACAACAATTGCGACTTTACAATTGTCTGCAACTGTGTTTTCCCAATCATGGTCGTTGGTATGGCGAGAGGATTTCGGAGTTGCGGAAGACACCGTCATAAAAAATTTTGCAGATCCCACAATGTTTGTTCCCAATCATCATTTCATAGATTATGAGGAAGTTAAAATATACGATCAAGGTCCTATTCCTATTACTGACTATGTGAAAAGACCGTCAGGAAAAGAACAATGTGGTCAGATTATCGATGGCTTCTATGGTATAGCAAATAGCACAGCATGGTCATACAACCGTTTTAAGATATGCGGAGGCACAGGAAATTATTTCACCTATGGACGAGACCATACAGGAAATCAAAATGGTGCGATGCTGATCATCAATTCGGGAGCGGGAATCGGAGAAACCATATACGGACAGGATATTGATTTTGACCTATGCGATGCTAAAAAATATAGATTCAAAATTTTCACATCAAGTGTGACTTCTTTTCCGGCACAAGAGGCTATGTTGACACTTATTGTTAAAAACAGAGCCACCAATGATGTGATTGCGGAAATTGACACAAAGGAGATTCCATTGTGGGAATATGCAGGGACAAGTCCATTCGCAGAGCATAAATGGAGCGAGTATTATGCCGATTTCACCGCCAATAATGGAGATAAACTGTCGTTACAGATTATAAACAATTCTCTTTCTGGTGTCGGAAATGACTTTGTGATCGATGATATCTCTCTTTATCGTTATGATGAAGACGTGAATGTGCCAGACATGAAGATTGAAGAGAGTGCAATAGCGTCGGCTACAGGAGGCAACACATGCTCTTACGAGGCTCAATTCTCCGTTGTCAACTCAGTGCTCGAGGCATGGCAGAAAATAGATAATTCTGTTTATGTATTATGGCAGAAGTCTGAAGACGGTGGTTTGACGTGGTCAAATATAAATGACCAAAGTGGTATCAATAAGTCTAAATTAAAGATGGTTGTCGACGGTACTGAGACATCTGTCTTTCGTGTGATTGTCACTGCAAGTCCTACTGACAATGAGGCTAAGGAACAAGCTGAATACATTGCCATTCACAATGCCCCTAAAAATGGATGTGCTTTTTATTCTATATCAAACACTATTTCAAGCATAAAGCCAGAACCTAATTGCCAGTATAAAGAGACGTTGAGAGAACTATGGAAAGAGGATTTCGGCGTTTGTGATACATTGTCATATGGCACAAATTCTGGAATGGCGTTAAATGCCTATACTCCAGGTGGTAAAGAACAAATGTCTCAAAATGGAGAGTATATTATCTGTTCAATACCAGATTCAGCAATCTATTATATGTCTTGTGATTGGGACGGCTCAAATTGTAAAAAAAATATTCAATTTGCGCCCAACAATTTTAATGGGGTTGTTTCACCCAACGACGTCTCCTATTTCAGGCCATCTGAAGTAGGTAATGCTTTTGCGTTCATCCGTATGAATAAGGGAGACAACAAAGCAAATCCAATTTTTTATAAAAAAACAATATCTATACCTCTTTGTCCATGTAAAACATTCATGTTTAACGCTGCACTTATGTGTAAGGGATCCGAATGGGGAACAAATGTAGTCACAAAGATGGTCGTTTATGACAATAGAGGAAACGAGTTGGCTGCGGAATCTGTGCCACTGAGTTTCAAAGGGGGATTTGGCAAAAGATTGGCTTCGGTCCCATTCTCAGTCCCAACTGGATATTCTGGTGAAATCACAGTAGAATTGTCACTCGACTATTCCTATAACCAAGACAACGTCTCTTGTAATGATTGGTTAGATTTCGCAATCGATGATTTGTCTATAACAATATGTGGCGAGACAATGCCTAAACCTACAATTTGTATAGATGGAAATGACGGTTTGCATCTATTGTCTGGTTTTGAATGTACGGATGAAATGCCTCATAAAGTTGTGATGTCTGGTCTAAATGATTTGTTGAAGGAATATCCAGACGCTGCGTTCATTTGGCAGACATCTGTGGATGGGGGAGCGACGTGGAGCAATTTGTCAGCTTCATCAACTTCCGTCGACTATGAATATACAGGAAATTTAGAAACATTGTATAGAGTTGTGATAGGAGAGACAGAAACTGTGGCGGAAGAAGTAGCGGCTACCGGCAGACACAAAGACGAATGCTCCGTTTACTATATCACAAACGTTGTCGGATTCAAATGTAAAGAGAGCGAATGCCGCGCTCCTAAATTCTCATTCTACGCCGACAAGGAGGTAAAGAAAATCGACACTGTTTTCTGTGCCACTCCTGACGCTATAGACATCAATGTGATCCAGACCAACAAGGTAAATGTGGATGATTTCTACATCGCCGCTATGGGTGCGGACAAAAAGTATGAAGCTGCGAAAGTTATGTCTCCAGCCCCAACGTCTACAGATAATGTCTGGAAAATTTCTCTTGACAAAAAGTCGGCAAACTATATGATCTACGCAATCAACGACACTTGCAAGAGCGACACATTATATATCAATGTCGACGTAAGAGAGCCAATAGAATTGAAACCAGTTGACGACCAGATGTTCTGTGCTACAGAATTGCCAACAGTCATACTCAAAATCACATCAGGAGAGGCTGAGTCAGTCTTTTTGAAATATGGCTCCCATGAAGGAAAAGCGGAAGTGACATTGTCGGAGGCATTCGTTATTTTTCCAGATATAGCCGAAATAATAGGAGAAACAGAAGTCTCAGCATACGCAGAAAGCAAAGATGGAAAATGCAAATCGGAAACAATCACATTTAAAATGGACTATGAATCTATTCCAGATTTCACTTTCGACGTCGATAATAATATCATTTGCAGTGGAGATAAAACAGAACTGCACCTAAATATCGCTGAAGGCCATAACTCAAAAAATCATAAATATGAAATAGAAGGAAGCGACGGCAAACCTGTGGACATCAATAACCTTGTATTTTTCCCTACAGAAGGTATAACATACACAGTTACAGCCACAAGTGACGCTTGCCAATCTATTATATCCAGAAAAATAAGTTTATATGTGGTATTACCTATAGCACTTAATCTGGAAACTGTGCCATCACCTGTTCTAAAAACATTAGGTTACGAAGAAGCTGTTTGTGCACCTGCCACTGTTTCTTTCATTTTAAAAGAAAACTTAAACCTAACATCTTGGGATTGGGAATACCGTAAGAAAGGTGAAAAAGATTTCACAAAATGGGAAACTGAAAGCACTAAAACAACAAATAGTTTTGAGGTCACAGAAGAAACTTCTTTCAGAGTCACATCAAAGGTAGATACAGAAGTATGTAAAAATTTTTCTTCATTTATCATCACCATTAAGGCTGAAAACAAACCTGAGTTCTCTTTGGCCTTGGATAAAGACAGAATTTGTGAAAGCGGAGATATAGAATTATCTCTTCTAACAAAAGATTCCTATGATCCTTCTATAATAACAGCTACAGCCAACGGCAATCCAATCACTTTGAACGACAACAAATATTCAGCAAACATTAGCGAGACAACCAAATTTGAGGTTACTGTTTCCGGAGATGTGTGCGGTGAGACAAAATTTGACACCACAGCTTACGTGGACCATCCGCTTTCATTCACATTATCTGCAGACAAAACTAAAATTTGTGAAGGGGAGGATGTCACATTCACTGTGACAGGAGAATCAAATGGAATCGTTTGGTATAAGAGTACAGACGGTAATAAATATACAGAGTTCACACCTGAAAGTGGAAACAAAATCACACCAGACGAAACAATCTACGTCTATGCCGGCACACCAAGCGATGGAGCTTGCGGAGCATTCAAAGTGGACCCTATAAAGATTGAAGTGGAGAAACCAATATCGTTTGATTTAGTAAGTGATGTGAATGGAAAAATATGTGCCGGAACAGAGGTTAATTTAGCAGTCAAAAACTTAGTCGGCACACCAAACTCATCAAAATGGGAGAAGAATGATATTGAGATAAACGCAGTGTCATCCTATAAAGACACTCCAGTAAGCACGTCCACTTACAAAGTCACCATGAATGGAGATGTCTGTCCATCTGTCGAGCAAAAGATAGAAATAGAGGTGGAGAGTGCGGACGCATTGACTCTGACAGCCGACAAATCATTGATTTGTGAGGGAGAAAGTGTGACATTGACAAAAGACTATGGCACAAATGATCCAGCCTCTGTGACATGGTGGAGCGAAACAGCCGGAATGAGAACCAAGATTTCTGAAATCAGCACCGTCGCACCAAACAAATCGACGTCATACTATTTGAGTGTCAAAGGATCTGTTTGTGATGAGGTATATTCACAACCAGCCATCGTAGAGGTTGAGCCAAAAATTGATTTCGAATTGAAATCAGATGTCAAGGATCTTGTTTGTGAAGGAACAGAAGTGACTCTAGAATTGGATTTGAAGAGTGGAAACCCAGAAAATGTAACATTCACCGCAAATGGAGATCCAGATCCATACGATATCGTCAAGAAGAAGGCTTATAAAGTTACGCCTGCTGAGGAGACAAAATATGAATTGACGTTGCAAGGCTCCGCATGTTCAGCAGAGACCCAGAGCATCAATATAAGGATTCAGAAACAGCCAAAACTTTCTGTGTCTATAGATAAAACAGCTGTTTGTGAAGGAGAAGACGTCACAATCATCCCGACAGCAGAGAATGTAGATGATTTGATTTGGAAATCAAGCGAAGATGGAGGTGTGACATTTAATGACGACCCTGGCACACTACAAAGGCATACCTACAATTTGACAAAAACGACTATAGTTTTAGTCACTACAAAAAGTGACAATGCATGTGAACAAGTAGTATGGACTCAAGAAGTGGAGGTGGAGCCCGCATTCTCCGTTTCATTCGACAACAACACAACAGTTTTATGTCCAAATGAAGAAGTTGAGATCAAAGCTTCCGTCGACGGAATGAATGACAATCTGAAGTTTGAGTGGACAAAGAGTATCGACGGTGCAAAATTCAGTGCGGTCGGTCCGACAAATGATCCTACAATCGTGAAGGCCAAACTAGACACCACTACAATATTCACAGTTAAAGTTTCTGGAAAATATTGTGAGAGCCAGTCAGACACTACAACAGCTACAATAGATTTGATTCCGACACTGACACTAGAAGCATCAGCGGATAGTATATGTGAAGGTGAAGAAGTGACACTGAATGCAATATTCTCATCAAATAATTATTTGAAGGATTCTGTCTATATTGGATTCGGATCACGCGGGCCATCGGAATGGGAAAAAGAATCTTGGCATTGGGCAGGAATCGGAGGAATAACAGAATACCCAAAACCTTCTAGGGATGTTGATTATATATTAGGAGGATTTAGCCATCAAATTGAATCCTTAGAATATAAAGCTCAAGCCCGAACGCCAGCCGGATGCAAAATCAATCCAGTGACTAAGAGAATCTTTGTTGAAAAAGCCATCTCACTAAATGTCCCTTCCGACACATCATTATGTGAAGGTGGAGAAGTTAAATTATTTGTTGACGGAAGCAAAGGTTACCAATATATCTGGACTATTGATGGTGACACTGTGTCGAAAAACTACAAATTCACTTACGACGGAAACGAGCCAGCAAATGTAAAACTTGAATCAAAAAGCTCAATTTGTATTGAATCGTATGATTTCGCCATCAATGTTGTTCCGACACCGCATATTGTTTCGGTAGAGGAGAGTGGAGCCAACGCATTTGAATTCGCAGCAGAAGGTGGCAGCGGAGCATATCTGTTTGATTTTGGCGACGGTTATCAGTCTTCTTCAACATTAAGTCCAGCCACATACGGACGCACATATAAAGTCAAAGTCAAAGATGAGTTGGGATGTGAATCAGACACCACTATCAAGACTCCGACTTACGAGTTGGAATTTCCTGTAAGTTTCACACCTAACGGAGACGGGGAAAATGACGTGTGGGAGATCAAAAATATTGACAAATATCCAGGAGCGACGGTAAAGATCTTCGACCGTTTTGGCAAAAAGCTGTGTGATATGAAAGCAGCCGAGATGGATGCGTGGGATGGCACATATAATGGAAGAGCCCTACCGTCTACCGATTATTGGTATGAGATTCAGATTGATGAGATCGACAAAACATACATCGGCCATTTCACACTGATAAGAAATTGACGGTTAAAAAATGTTAATATTTAAAATCCGTACTGCTATTAACAAGTGGTACGGATTCTTTATTTTTTGTTTTTTTGTAATTTTGTATTCGAAATCTATAAATCAACTTTTAAGTCATAAATTAATGCGTATGAATAAAAAAATACTCTTATCGATGTTGATGGTTATCATTTCAACATTGTTTTCGTTTGCAATGTCAGATGATTATGATCCTAACTATAAATTACAGCATCGTAATGTCTTTGTTATGTCAGCAGATTCTACACAGGGATATGCTTCGCTGTCAAACATTAGTACAGCGGTAGGAGATTCTCTAGAACTGTATGCGAAACCTAATTATGGTTTTACATTTGATCGCTGGGAATCTGTGAAAGGTTTGTCTACAGACACAGTGTCAGATAATGACACTATTTTGGCATATTTCAAAGAATTGCCTAAATACAATCTTACATTTATCTCGGATGATACTACCAAAGGAATCGTCTACGGTGGAAATGGACTTTGGTATGAAGGCAAAATCATGGAGAAAGACTGGCTTTTTTATCCACATGATCCAGCTTTGATTTACGCATCTAAAAACGGATATCATTTCTCTTATTGGGAAACCAATATGGGAAATCTTAAAGATATTTGGGATTATTACTTGACTGCAGATGATACTATCATTCTTCATTTTGAAAAAGATACAATTCCAATGGCATTTTTGGATTTGCGCATTGAAAGAACTGACACATTGGATCTATATGGCAATATTCTTATCTGTGAAAACTATCAATCATCAGTAGTGAAGGATTCTGCTACTGTCACAAATTTGACAACAAAAGAAACGTTTTGCTCTGATATAGCCTCTCTAAGAAATTATAAATTTGCTTATGGCGATACTTTATTGGTTTCTGTTAAATCAAATGATGATTTTAAAAATGATTCGATTTATACAGTTGTATATGATGACTCATCAAGAAGTTATATTTATAAAGTGATTGATTTGACTAGACCAATGCAAATTGTGAAATTGGATGAAGCTGAAGGAGATTCATTCAATGTGAATATTTCCTACTATCATGAAGTTGATCAACCAGATTATATTCAATGGACAGAAAATGGACGTTATGCTAAAGGAGATACAGTGTTAGTTTCGGACCGTTTTTTATATAACATTTGGAATGGTGACAAATCCAATCTTTATCGTTTATACAAATATATAGATCGATATCCTGGTTGTTAAATATTTGTTGTCAATAACGATATTAATATTGAATTCTACGCGGATAGTCCAGTCGGTGTGGATCAGGTTGTTTCAGAGGAAAAGACAGATGTAGATCTTTTCGTCAATGTCTACACAATCAATGGATATCTGTTGAAACAGCATGTCAAAGAGAGTGAAGCACTTGACGGACTAAACAAAGGTCTGTATATTGTAGGCAGAAAAAAAGTGTTTGTTAGAAGATAATATCTAATTCACTTTAGAATTATGAAGGGTCGTCCGTTTTATTTCGGTTGACCCTTCATGTTTTTATGTTATAAATCAATAAATTTTTGTATCTTTGCAAAAATTTTGAAATTCAACACGAAAATTAATAAAATTATATAATGATTACAGCGTCTGATATTGTAGTTCAATTTGGAAAGCGTATCCTTTTCCAAGATGTAAATCTAAAGTTCACACCAGGCAACTGCTACGGAATCATCGGAGCAAACGGTGCAGGAAAATCAACATTTCTAAAAGTGATCAGCGGAGACTTGACTCCGACAAAGGGTAGTGTCACTATTGCCCCAGGAGAGCGTTTGTCTGTGCTTCGTCAGGATCACTACGCATTCGATGAGTGCACTGTTATCGAGACTGTGCTTCGTGGTCATGAGCCATTGTGGAATGTGATGCAGGAAAAAGACGCTATCTACGCAAAACCAGAGATGACAGACGAGGACGGTATCCGCGCATGTGAGCTTGAGGAGAAGTTCGCTGAAATGGACGGTTGGAATGCAGAGAGCGACGCTGCTGCTTTGCTTTCCGGTCTGGGCATCAAAGAGGAGTTGCACTACAAGTTGATGAAGGAGTTGAGTGGTAAAGAGAAGGTGCGTGTGCTATTGGCACAGGCTTTGTTTGGAAAACCAGACAATCTGCTTCTCGACGAGCCTACCAACGACCTTGACCTTGAGACTGTAATGTGGCTTGAGGAATACTTGTCTAATTTCGAAAACACAGTGCTTGTCGTTTCCCACGACCGTCACTTCTTGGACAGCGTATGTACACACACTGTGGATATCGACTACGGTAAAATCTCAATGTTCGCTGGTAACTACAGCTTCTGGTATGAGTCTAGCCAGCTGGCTCTTCGTCAGCGCGCTCAACAGAATAAAAAGGCTGAGGAGAAGAAGAAAGAGCTTCAGGAATTCATCCAGCGTTTCTCTGCCAATGTGGCTAAGAGTAAGCAGACTACTTCAAGAAAGAAGATGTTGGAGAAACTTAATATCGAGGAGATCCAACCGTCTACACGTAAATATCCAGGAATCATCTTCACTCCTAAACGTGAGCCAGGCAACAAGGTTCTTGAGGTTAAGGGATTGGCTGCAAGCATTGAAGGAGATGTTCTTTTCAAGGATGTCACTTTCCAGGTTGAGAAGGATGACAAGATTGTATTCGTGAGCCACGACCCACGTGCCATGACTGCTTTGTTTGAGATCATCAACGGCAATATCAAGGCTGATGCTGGTCAGTACAGCTGGGGTGAGGACACTATCACAAGCGCATACCTTCCAATGGACAACACTAAATTCTTCACTTCTGATTTGAGTTTGGTGGATTGGCTATCTCAGTATTCAGAGGACACAACAGAAAGTTATGTCCGTGGATTCTTGGGCAGAATGTTGTTCTCTGGAGAAGAGATCTACAAAAAATGTAATGTGCTTTCCGGAGGTGAGAAGATGAGATGTATGATCTCACGTATGATGCTTAAGGACGCCAACCTTCTATGTTTGGATTCTCCAACCAACCATTTGGACTTGGAATCAATCCAGGCATTCAACAACACTTTGAAGACATTCAAGGGTGTAATCCTAATGTCGAGCCACGACCATGAGTTTATTCAGACTGTTTGTAACCGTGTGATTGAGCTTACTCCAAACGGAATCATCGACAAACGTATGGACTACGACGATTATATCTCTGATGATTCTATCAAAGAGTTGAAAGCTAAATTGTACGCTAAATAATCGTAAAAAATGAAATTTGCCGTTAGACTGATATCATCGATTTTCGCTGCGGCCACACTCGTCGGTTGCGGATCAAGATCAGAGGATAGATTTTCTAAAGTGGCTATCCCAGAAGAGAATAGGGTAGACGTTGAGTTCCGTCGACTGGATAAAGAGTTGACGGGATTGAACTATGCCAACTCAGCATCAGAATTCGCAAAACTGAAGGATGTCTATGCTGCGAATGACTCGTCGGATATGAATTTTCTTGACATCTACACAGAAGCCGTTTTAAATATCGGAAATGTGGATCAGATGGAGACAAGAAATATCATCCAGAAATTCGCTACCGGCAAACCATATTGCGAGTTTTTCCAAGATGCAGATTCTGTTTTTCCAGATATGTCTGCTGAAAAACAAGAGCTTGACAACGCATTCTCGATCCTGAAGACTAATCTTCCCGACATGAATGTGCCAAAGCAATATGTGGCTATAGTGTCGGGATTCTATTCTAATGTGTTGTGTACTAAAAGCCGTTTGGGATTCTCTCTTGAATATTATCTCGGAGCGAATTATCCAAATTATAAATATGTCGACGGATTGTACGACTACATGATCTGCAACTACCGACGTGAGAAATTGGTTTCAGATGGCGTATTTTGTTGGTTGTCGACGGAATACGAGTTCAAAGAGTCTGCCCCAACATTGTTGCAAAAGATCATCTATCTTGGAAAATTGGTGTATTTGACTTCCGTATCTTTGCCAAATGAAGATCTCCACACAATCCTAGGCTACACACCTGACCAATATGAATGGTGTTGCCAAAATGAGGCACAAATGTGGCACTATATGGCAGAGTACAAGCATCTGTTCAACACCGACCGTCTGACAGTAGGCAAATATTGTGATCCAGCACCGTCGACTGCATTCTTTCCTCAGGATTCTCCGGGAAGAAGCGGATTGTTTGTCGGCTACAATATAGTGAAAGCTTATCTGGATGCCAATACTAATGTGACACTTCAGGAGCTGATGAACAACAACGACGCATCAGAAATTCTGGAAATGTCTGGATATAATCCAAAATAAGCCAATTATAGAAACTTAAACAATATAAAGGAACTATATCCATGTATAGTTCCTTTTGATTTTCATTCAATGAGTAAGCACATATTACATATTTTATCATTTCTGATAATTTTGTCAATAACTCCTTCTTCTTGTTATCTGAATCCACAAAGGGAATCCGACACATCGGAAGCAGGACTTAAAGGGAAGGTAAAATATGTAAAACTGAACGAATCATATACAGAAGAATATAATAAAGACGGATACCTCATAAAATTTATTTATCCGTGCAACGATTATGATGAATACAAGTATGATTGGCATGGCTACCTCAAAGAAATGACATCCGCTCATTTACTTGACTACAAGATAACTTTTGATAACACTTTTGACAATGAGGGGAGAATTGTGCACATTGTAAGTTACGAAAACAATGATGGAGATAAATCGGTGATTTCAGAAACGTTTTTCACTTATGATGATCAAGGAAATCTTGCTACAAAAGAGACTCTACACCCAGAAGATTCCTTAAAACTAATTTTTAAATACACTTACGACAATAAAAACCGTAAGTTTGAAATCAACGCTTTTATCTCTGATAAAGATACAGAATCCAATATCGTTGAAAAATACGACACATTGGGCAATGTGTTAGAGCAGGTCAACCACAACGATACAATAAAAAAAATTATATATTTCTATGACTCGCTAGGTTTTCTTTCCGAAAAAAGATTCTTTGACATAAAAGACAGTATCATAGAAAAAGAAAGATTTCGTTGTGACGAGCATGGCAATTGGATAGAAAGACGACGTGTTGACAACGACGGGAATATCCTGGAAGAAGAAAATAGGGAAATAGAGTATTTCGACTAGGTAGCCTTGTAAATTTGTCATATTATAAAACAAAGAGTATGCCAATTTGTCGTATATTCAATTTGGCATACATTTTGATTTTTATGAGATGTAATAATATTTTTAAATTAGAACATGAACAATTTCGATGATATGAACGAAGAAAACGGAGAATTTATTCCAGTGATTGCAGACGGCGGAGTGCCGGAAGAATATAAATTAGATAAGACAGAAGGACTCATGACACTGGCATTACGCAATGTAGTGCTGATGCCTGGGGTTGTTTTGCCAGTACAACTAGGAAGAGCAAAATCAAAATATGCAGCAAAACGGACTAAATCGTTAAACGAGCCATTGGTGGTTGTCACTCAGAGAGATGCGCGTGAGGATGAGCCAACCAAGAAGGATCTATATGACGTTGGTGTCGTAGGAAATGTAGTGAAAATACTAGATATGCCAAACGGACAGAGCACAGCAATCATCCAAGGTTTACGCCGTGTGATGATAAAAGACTTGCGTGTTCAGTCTAATTTCTTGGAATCAGATGTTGTGCTTCTAGAAGAGATGCTCCCTGAAGACGAAGAGAAACGAGAGTTTGATGCCATATTGGATTCAGTCAAAGAGAGATCAGAGCAGATATTAAAAGCGTCTTCCGGAGCAGTGCCAATGGAAGCAATGTTTGCTCTTCGCAATATAGAAAGCAGCATATCATTTGTAAATTATGTAGCGGCAAATTTCCCATTTTCTGTAATAGATAAGCAGAACATGTTGGAATGTGGCTCATTGAAAGAGCGTGCTCTTATATTGTTATCCTTGCTCAACAAGGAAATGCAGCTTGCGTCGCTAAAACAGAATATCCGAGAGAAGACAAACCGTCAGATCGACCGTCAGCAGCGCAACTATTTCCTACAGCAACAGATGAAGACAATCAAGGATGAACTTGATGAAAATGGAGACGATGAGGATTATTCACGTCTGCTTGCCGAATCTGAGAAAAAGAAATGGAACAAGAAGATCAAAGACGTGTTTATGAAGGAGTTGGGCAAACTAAACCGACTTCCTCAGCAATCACTTGACTATTCCACTCAAGTGACATACCTTGAGAATATGCTTGCTTTGCCTTGGGATGTCAAGACAAAGGAGACTCTTTCATTGAAGAACGCACAAGAGGTGCTCGACCGTGACCATTACGGCATGGAGGATATCAAAGACAGAATCCTTGAACATCTTGCTGTGATGAAACTTCGTGGAAATATGAAGTCGAATATCCTTTGCTTGTATGGCCCTCCAGGAGTAGGTAAGACATCTTTAGGAAAATCCATCGCAGAAGCTCTTGGCAGAAACTATGTGCGTGTGGCACTTGGCGGAATCCATGACGAAAGCGAAATACGTGGTCATCGCCGCACATACGTCGGTGCAATGCCTGGACGTATACTAAAAGCGATGAAGGATGCAGGATCCAGCAATCCCGTCTTCATACTTGATGAGATCGACAAGGTAAGCCATGCAGACGGATTCCACGGAAGCCCTGATTCTGCATTGCTTGAAGTGCTTGATCCTGAGCAAAATAAGAATTTCCACGATAATTATCTAGACGTGGATTACGACTTGTCTAACGTGATGTTTATCGCTACAGCCAACGACATCAGCAATATCAGCCAACCGTTGAAAGACCGTATGGAGTTTATCAATATCGGTGGATATTCACAGGAAGAGAAGCTGCAAATTGCAAAGCGTCATATCGTACCAAAAATCGCGGCTGAACTTGGAGTTTCATTGGAGGAAGTCACATTCACGGACGAAGCCTTGAATAAAGTGATTTCCGGCTATACAATGGAAAGCGGTGTGCGTGGATTGGAGAAACAGATTCGCAAGATCTATCGTAAGCTTGCCAAGAAGATTGTGATGAAAGAGGAGTTCAAGTCGACAGTCGACGTGGAGGATATCCAGGAATACCTTGGAAAGAAAGAGGTTCCGCATGAGCTTTACGAAGGCAACGACAATATCGGTGTTGTCACGGGATTGTCTGTAACAAGCTACGGTGGAGAGATCCTGTTTATTGAGACATCATTGTCGAAGAGCAAGAACCCTACACTGACAGTCACAGGCCAGATCAGGGATGTGATGAAAGAGTCGGCAATGCTTGCTATGCAGTATGTGAAATGTTCTGCCGACACATTAGGCATCGACCCTACAGTCTTCGACGACACAGCCGTGCATATCCACGTGCCAGATGGCTCGACTCCGAAAGATGGTCCGTCAGCCGGTATCACAATGGCCACAGCACTTGCATCGGCATTCACAGGCAGAAAAGTGAAAGCAAATTTGGCAATGTCTGGAGAAATCACGTTGAGAGGAAAAGTCACAGCAGTTGGCGGAATCCGTGAGAAGACTTTGGCAGCCAAACGCGCAGGTATCAAGGAGATTATTTTGTGTAAGGATAATCAGAAAGATGTGGAGGAGATCAAGCCAGATTATCTTGAAGGCGTGACATTCCACTACGTTGATAATGTGCAGGATGTGTTCAAATTAGCATTGGTATAAATTCAATGATATGAAAAATGAGGGAGACGCGGGAAATCGCGTCTCTTTTTGTTTATAAAGGTATATAAATTCGCCACTACGATTATTTGTCAAACATTTACTTGAAAACCAATCATTCTTTCTCTGTTTTTTTGTAATTTCGTGATTATTGATGATAAAACTGATGATTATGACAACATTAAAGAAAATCCGCATTTTGATTGTTTTCTATATTGTGGCATTGGTTGTGGCTGGTGTGACAGCTTTTCCTGTGGAGTGTGAACTGAATCTTTTATGTTCCATTTTCTCCATAGATCAGGAGACTATCAACCTAATGAAAGACAATGCCATCCAACCACTGTTTTCATGGCTTTATAATGTTAAGATAGGTATTACTGAGACCAATGACAAATATCCATATCTTGCCTATGGCTTTGATTGGTTGGCATACGCACACCTGATGATAGCCGCATTGTTCGTCGGCCCATATCGTGATCCTATAAAAAACAAATGGGTTATATATTGGGGAATGTTCTGTTGTGTATCAATATTCCCTCTTGCTTTCATTTGTGGACCAATACGTTCGATTCCATTCTTCTGGACATTAGTGGATTGCTCATTCGGACTCTTTGGCATTTTGCCGCTATTGTGGTGTGCCCGATTGATTAAACAATACGAAAAGGAGGTAGATGCTGATGAATAATAAATTGAATCATATTCTTGATATCACATTTCTGATTTCATTTTGTTCAGGCATAATTCTCTCTTTCATCTCCATCGGTTGCGATTATTTGAGATGGAATCTGAATCTCGTGTGTTTAGTAATAAGTATAATAACATCCTTTTTGATTTTTTTCTTTAATATTCATCAGTTGAAGAAACATCTAATGGTACTTTTCACAGGGATTATTACTGCTGTCACGTTGATTCTATATATGGCATATTTTTATCATCCAAAAGTTGCTGAAACATCTCGTTATGTAGTTAGACATATTCCACAGCATGCCATCATAAGCATTGACCCTGGATATTTTTGTCTGTATGAAAAGGATGGAATCTGGGAGAAATACCATTCAATATTATCATCTGATGGGTTTTGTTATGAATTAAATGACTTTAAGGAATATGAAAAATGGTCGGTCGTATCGTATTGTTTGGAAGTGAATAAAAAGAAATGGACAGAGGTGAGTGCGGATAGTCTGAAATCCTATTTCATAGCACCAATAGACAAACAAACATCAAAACAATATAAAAAACAAATCGATAGTTTGAAAGTCAATTTAAATGCTACAGTGACAGAACTTTACTAGTAGCCCACCGTCTACTTATGATTTAAAATTATTCTGAAATATGGCAATATCAGTTAATTCTAAAGAACTTATACAACTGCTTGATCTTACTCCAGCAGACCAAAATATCATGCTTTCCGGAAAGCACGGAATTGGCAAGTCGGAAATTCTCACTAAATATTTCTCTTCAAAAGGGATGAAAGTGGTGTCGCTTTTTCTCGGACAGATGAGTGATCCCGGTGATTTGATCGGTTTGCCATACAAAAATGAAAAGACTGGCAACACTGAGTTTATGCCGCCATATTGGTTTCCTACAGATGGAAAACCAATCGTTCTCTTCCTTGATGAGTTGAACCGTGCCCGTCCAGAGGTGTTGCAGACGATAATGGATCTTGCCCTGAATAAAAAATTGGCTGGCAAACAGTTGCCAGAAGGCAGCCGTATCATTTCTGCGGTCAATTCAGGAGAAGAGTATCAGCTGACGGATTTGGATCCAGCACTTGTTTCTCGTTTCAACATCTACAATTTCCGACCAACACCGTCGGAATGGCTCTTGTGGGCTGCAGAAAATGGAGTCGACGAGAGGGTTATAAACTTTATCCAAGAACATTCGGATCAACTCGACGGTGTGGCTACAGATATTGACAATGGACTTGAAAAGACTCCAGACAGACGTGGATGGAAAAGAGTGAGTGACATGATTGAAGGAGTGTCGGACATTGATTCAATTTATAAGAAACTGATTTCAGGAATAGTGGGAAACCAGGCAGGAACTCTGTTTTTCGAATACATCAGCAAGAAAGCATTGCCGTCGGCAAAAGAAATTCTTCTGAACTACAAAAAGCATGAGAAGACGCTAAAATCATTGCAACTCCATGAATTATCCATTGTGAATGAATCTCTTTTCCGCTATATGGAGACGGGATTGAAAGATGATAAAGAGAAAGAAAAAGTCAAGAAAAATCTTCCTGCCTACGTTGAGATGCTTGAAAAAGAGAATAAAAATGAAGCGTTCGCACATTGGTCTTCTCTGTTCAGTGGTGGAAATTATCCTGATACTGTGATGTTTATTGTTTCTGAGATGCCTGAATTGTTGGGAAAGATTCAGAAATTTGTTGATGGCATTTAGTAAGATAGACGATAGACAAAAACGTAGATAAATTTTATATGGAGAAATTGATTGCAAAAGATAGATTTAAGCAGCTCGCGGATATGTGGTATCTTCGTGAGCCGGCATTTTTTGCTGTCTACTGCATTAATGAATTGACGGAAAATCCATATATGAATTGTGCGATAAGATGTGGACAGGGCAGAATTGAATATAATGCAGACTATATAAAATTGTTGACAGACAATCAGTTGGAAGAATTGATGAAGACGGAAATGATCCGCGTATTTCTAAAGCATCCATACTCACGTCGTCCTATCAACTGTCCGAACGAAAAAATGATCGCCGCCAGCGACATGACTCTGTATGGGCATTATAAATTTGAAGAATACAGATTTGTCAATCCCGCTGATTTCGGACTTGAATCAGGAAAATTCTACGAATGGTACCTGATGAAGATAAATGATGAAAATTTAAAAGATTCTGGTGGTGATTCCAATGATGGCGACGGGAATAATGATAAATCAGATTCAAATTCAGGATTCAACACTGATGTTCCCGGAAATATGTCGGACAGAGCGGCTCTATGGGAAGAAGATGATGAAAGATGTGACAAAATCAACGGACTTATCGAACAGATAAATTCTTCAAAAAGTTGGGGTTCCATTCCAGGAAATCTTACGGAGAAGATAATCGCATCGTCGAAAGCAAAAATAGATTATCGCAAGACACTTTCAGGATTCAGAGCCTCCATTTTATCAAGCAAACGCCATCTGACACGTATGCGTCCCAACCGACGATTTGAATTTCAGCAGATGGGTAGCAAATATGATCTGGAGACGCGATTGCTGATAGCTGTGGATACAAGTTTATCTGTCACTCATACAGAATTGGCAAATTTCTTTGGAGTGATGCGACGCATGTTCAGATATGGAGTGTCGAAAATAGACGTAATACAGTTTGACTGCCAGCTACAGACTCCACAACCGATCAGTATAAAAGATGCCAAGCAGATGAAATGTAGTGAAGTGAAGGGTAGAGGAGGCACAGATTTCCAAGTAGCATTCGATTATCTTCAAAATCATAATTTCTACGACGGAATGATAATCTTCACAGACGGATATGCGCCGCAACCCAAAATTGATTTTTTCACACGGACTAAATTCGTATGGGTTTTGACTGATGAAAAGAGCTACGACGAAAACAAAGAGTGGATGAGGAAGATTGGAAGAGTGTGCTATATAAATGTTAAATGAAAAATACGACGATTCATATTAATTAATGTTAAATAAAGCATCTCAATTAAACTAATTATAAAAATTTGTATTATTATTGAGAAACATAAACAAAGCGTAGTAATAACTAAAAAATAAAATATGGATTTCTTAGAGCAATTTGTGGCATTGACAGTGGCAACTGTGAAAGCCGATAGAGAGATGGAACAAAAAGAAGTTGATACAATCGTTTTTCTTGCAGATGGGTTGAAATTGGACACTGAAGCAGTAGCGAAGGCTATTAAGACTAAGATGTATCAACATGATTCAGCAGAAGCGATCGCAAGAACCGTCGCAGCTGAAAACAAACTTGTTTTGATGCAGTCGTGTATTCTTGTGGCTTTGGCAGACAACAAACTGAAACTGCAGGAGGTAGAATTTCTCAACAAGATCAACAACGCATTGGGATTGCCACAGTCCGCATTCGTGCTTGCAATCGCATCTGTGTGTCAGAACAATCCTCAGATTCAAATTGAGGGCAATGAGACGAATTCTGAAAAATGAATTTATGAAAGCAAAATTGATGGTCATCATGTGTAGAGACGCACGGTCGTGCGTCTCTTTATGTTTTTTGCAATCGAGCTTTTTCTTTTGCAAATCTTCTGATTGAATTGGAAATAGGAAGAATATTGATTTTTGAAAGAAAGCTATTGATTCTATTAAATTCATATTCTTTTCTGACACTCCTTTCTGCACCAATATATAATTCTGCTACCACAATTTCTGAAACATAACATAAATCTCTACTGATACTATTAAGTTTATTCAATATGTTTCTGTTCGATCTAAACAATTCAATACAAGTGCATGTATCCAACAATACGCCATTCATAAATCAATCGGTTCTTTTCTGGTTCTAGATGATAAGATTTCATTAATTGTTTCTTCTGGCATATCGTTCCATATACCAAAGTAATCATCTGCCCAACCTTTTTTTTCTTTTTCTTTTGATTTCTTTTCCTCCTCATTAGGCATAGAGACTAACTTGCTGAACACATAGTTTAAAATGTCGTTCAGCTTTTCTGGGTCTAAGGCTTCAAGTTTGTCAAGCCTTTCCCTGTTACTAATTTTCATTTCTGCTACTGTCATAACCTGTAATTTTTATATTAATATTTCTCAAAATAAGGGAACCACTCTGACTTTTTGTCCTTTGTAATTCCTAAATAACTATACTTAATGCAAATATACTTTTTTTTCTCAAAAATCTTTGCCATATACACTTTTATTGGATTTTTTTTGCGAAATTTGTGGAGTTTTTGAAATAGAAATTCGAATATAAAAATTATGTATAGAAGCAATACTTGTGGTGAGCTTAGGCTTAGCAATGTAGGCAGCGAGGTGAAACTTGCTGGCTGGGTACAGAAAGTCAGAAAAATGGGTGGTATGACATTCGTTGATCTTCGCGATCGTTACGGTATCACTCAGATTGTGTTCGACGAAGGTAAGAATGCAGATCTTACAGCTCAGGCTAACCATATTGGTCGTGAGTGGGTCATTCAAGTTACAGGTAAGGTTTGTGAGCGTAGCAACAAGAACACTCAGATCCCTACAGGTGAGATTGAGATTATAGCCGACAACATGAAGGTGCTTAGCAAAAGTGAGGTGCCTCCATTCACAATCGAAGATAATTCAGACGGTGGTGACGATTTGAGAATGCAGTACCGTTATCTTGACTTGAGAAGAAAGCCTGTTCTCAACAACCTTGTATTGCGTCATAATATCGCGTTTGAGACTCGCCGCTACCTTGACTCTCAAGGATTCCTAGAGGTTGAGACTCCAGTGCTTATCAAGTCTACTCCTGAAGGAGCGCGCGACTTCGTTGTGCCATCACGTATGAATCAGGGACAGTTCTACGCTCTTCCTCAGAGTCCACAGCAGTTTAAGCAGCTTTTGATGGTGGGCGGTATCGACCGTTATTTCCAGATTGTGAAATGTTTCCGTGATGAGGATTTGCGTGCTGACCGTCAGCCAGAGTTTACTCAGATCGACTGCGAAATGAGTTACGTGGAGCAAGAGGATGTTCTTCAGATGTTTGAGGGTATGATCAAGCACATCTTCAAATATGCAAGAGGCGTTGAATTCACAGATTCATTCCCTCGTTTGACTTGGCATGAATGTATGAAGCGTTTCGGTTCTGATAAGCCAGACATGCGTTTTGGCATGGAGTTTGTAGAACTTAAAAATACAAAAGAGGGTGGTGAGGACTTGGTTTCTGGCCATTCATTCCCTGTTTTCGACGGTGCTAATTTCGTCGTAGCTATCTGTGCTAACGGTTGCGCATCTTGGACAAGAAAGCAATTAGACCAGATGACAGAGTTTGTAAAACGTCCTCAGGTTGGTGCCAAAGGATTGGTTTACATCCAGATGAAGGAAGACGGCACAATCAAGAGCAGCGTCGACAAATTCTACGACGAGGCTTCTTTGCGTAAGATTGCGGACAAAGCACAGGCTAAGGCAGGTGATTTGATTTTGATTTTGTGTGGCGACGATGCAATGAAAGTTCGTGGACAAATGAACACTTTGCGTCTAGAAATGGGTGACAGACTTGAGCTTCGCGACAAGAACAAGTTTGCTCCACTTTGGGTTATCGACTTCCCATTGTTCGAGTGGAATGAAGAAGACCAACGTTTCTACGCTATGCATCACCCATTCACAAGTCCAAAACTTGAGGATGTTCAGTATCTTGATTCTGATCCAGGCCGTGTACGTGCTAACGCATACGATTTGGCTATGAACGGTGTTGAGCTTGGTGGTGGTAGTGTACGTATCCATGATTCAGAGTTGCAGAACAAGATGTTCCAGCTTCTTGGATTTACACAGGAAAAGGCTCAGGATCAGTTCGGTTGCTTGATGACAGCATTCAAATACGGAGCACCACCTCACGCAGGTTTGGCTTTCGGTCTTGACCGTGTTGTGTCTATGCTTGCTGGTTTGGATTCTATCCGCGACTGTATCGCATTCCCTAAAAACAATTCAGGTCGTGACACTATGATGGATTGTCCATCAGTTATCGACGATGCTCAGCTTGAAGAGTTGTGCTTGAAGGTAGACATCAAAGAGTGATAATAATTGATTGTTTGGATAAATGGGGGAGGAACTTGTAATGAGGACCTCCCTCTTTTAATTCATAATTCATAATTCGTCTTTCGTATATCGTTTATCGTAATTTAATGTTTTTCTCATCACCATTCCATAAAAAACAATTTTCATCATTGCCAGAGAAGCTTGGGGATCCATTTTCGTATCTTCCATCCGACGCTGTCCTTGACGCATACAAAGATTTTCTAACTAATCTCGACTCTGATGATGCGTTGAAGACGGAATTACAAAAGGGTAAGATGATTGGAGTGCTAGTGGTGAAGAATTCGAATGGCGAAATTGGTTACCTACTGTCATTCTCCGGACAATTGTTTGGTAAAAATGAGCATCCTGGTTTTGTGCCACCTGTTTTTGATATTCTTACACCAGATTCATATTACAGAAATGGAGAAAAAGAGATTTCAGGCATCAACAAAGAAATAAAAAATCTGGAAGAAGTGTTGAAACTTGAATCAGCTATGGTGAATAAAAATTCCGTAGTGGTAGAGTGTGAGACACGTCTTGCTGAATATCAAGAATTTACAAAGCAACAGAAGATTCTGCGTGACTCACTTCGTCCGACTGCCACAGCTGAGGAAATCCAAAAGATGAATAATGAAAGTTCGACGCAGAAAAACCAGCTAAAACGACTAAAGCAGGAGGTTGTAAAAGCTAAACTGGCTGCTAATATTCCCGTCGACCAATTGAAAAATCAGATTGATAATCTAAAAAAACAACGGGAAGAAAAATCTAGAAATCTTCAGAGACGAATCTTCAGAGACTTCCGTTTTCATAACACCAAAGGAGATGAGAAGACGTTGCTCGACATCTTCAGCGACGAATCAATGCCTCCGACTGGAGCAGGAGAGTGTGCTGCCCCACGTCTGCTTGAATATGCATATCGCAATGATTATCAACCAATCAGTATGGCTGAGTTTTGGATTGGAGACTCTCCGTCTGGAAGAGTGCGACACTCAGGCACATACTATCACGCATGCAGATCCAAATGTTTGCCTATAATGGACTTCATGCTGGAAGGAGTGGATTTGGAAAAAAACAAACTTGATTTTGATTATGAAAATGAGGAAATCAAGACGCTATACCGTGACGATGACATATTAGTCATTTCAAAACCATCAGGACTTTTGAGTGTACGAGGAAAAGAGTGTCAAACAAGTGTGGAAACTTGGGCTGAAAACATATGTCGTGACTATTCCGGACCCAAAATCGTTCACCGACTGGATCAAGACACTTCAGGTATTATGGTCATAGCATTGAATATCAATGCTTATCATCATCTTCAAAAACAGTTTGAAAACCATTCAATCAAGAAAAAATATGTGGCGCTGACGGAAAAAATCCCGTCTAAAAAAGAGCAGACCATCATTTTGCCTCTTGCTCCAGACATCACAAACAGACCAATGCAGATGATCAGTCGAGAATATGGATTATATGCAGAGACATATTATAAGGTGGTGAATGAAAAAGAGGGAAAGGCTTTGATTGATGTTTATCCACGTACAGGAAGGACACATCAGATACGAGTGCATCTTTCGTGCAAGGAAGGTGCAGATGCCCCAATTGTGGGAGATAGGTTATATGGCAGCAAATCAATTGTTTGCAGACTTATGCTTCACGCAGAAAAAATCACATTTGAGCATCCATCCACAAAAAAAGAGATGACATTTGAGGATAAAGCACCGTTTGGACTATAATTCAGTTATGACATTTAGAAACAGTACAGCCTCATTTTTCTCATTTATACATTTATTATTCAAATGTTTTGTTATATTTGTAGATATTTTATTAGCATGAGGAAAAGTATATTATTAATCATATCAGCATTATTATTATCTATAGCATCAACTTCTGCACAAAATGACATGTATGAAGATGATGATTATATTCCTGTCGATTCACTTTCAAGTGACACAATATCGGTGGTGGATATTGATGCCAAACATGTATATGCTTTGGGAGAATTTGGATTGACATCATATTGTGATCCAACATTCGGTATCACAATAGCTTATATGGAGACATGGGGTGGATATATCACTGCACATACAAATTTCAATTTCAATAAGCCTCTTGAATACCATATTAATAAAAACGGATTTGATGAAAATGGCAAACAAGCATTCTTGTCTGGAAATAAAGAAGTATCCAGATTAAGTTTGGTCGGAGGAGCTACATATAAGATCATGCCAAAACTATGTGTATATGCAGGAGGAGGCTATTCATGGCGTCGATTGATGTTTGAGACAGTTGATGGCGAACTACTTATTGTTGACGACAATAGTACAGAAGGCTGGACATTTGATTTTGGAGCGATTGCCAATTTCAACAAACTGCTAGTAAAACTAGGATTAAACACAACCAAGTTCAAACTTGCTGATTTTAGAGTAGGATTGGGATATAGATTTTAAGGTATGAGAAAAAGATTGAGTGAATATATATTGTTTCTGTTGACGGTGCTCGCTTTTTCAGCGTGTCATGATGATTCAGAACCAGCCATACATAATGTAGATGTAAACACCCAGATTGTAGGCGCAGACACAGTTGTCGGAGTCACAATCAGAGCTGTTGTGGAGTGTGATGTCGATAAGTCTAGTATTGATTATGTGACACTGAAGATTTCAGAGGACATTGATATGTCTCACGCCACAGAAATTCAGGCAAAAAATGTGAATGCTATGAACGACACATTTATTTGTGTGGTTCCTGGTTTGAAACGTGATACAAAATATTACTACTCATATAAAATAGGAAACTATCTGAGTCATGTGACTACACAGACCAAATCATTTAATATTGACAAAAATTTCAATCTTGCCAATGTATGGTCGCAGGTCGCTCCATTTACAGGAGGACTACGAAGTGGAGGAATCGCCTTTTCTCTTAAAGACAAAGGATATTATGGACTTGGAAAAAGTACATCAAGAGGAGAGGACAAATACTACAACGACTTATGGCAATATGATCCCACAACAGACAAATGGAGTCAGTTGAGTGGATTCCCGTCGACTGGATTAGACATGGCAATCAGTTTCGTTATTGACGATGTAGCATATGTGTCTTTAGGCAGATATTACGATCCATCTATAAACGGCTATAATACAACCACATATGCTTATGAAGTTGTAAACGACAAGTGGAAAGAATTACAACCATTCCCTGGAATCGGAAGAACTGGTTCCGTGTCATTTGTCATAGACGGCAAAGGATATGTTGTGGGCGGTTATAAAGAAAAAGATGCATACACAAATGAAATTTGGTGCTATGACCCACAAAACAACTCATGGGTGCAGAAAAATGATTTTCCATTGGCTTTGACCGGCTGTTACACATTCACACTGAAGGGAGATGTGTATGTCGGCGGAGGTTACAACCAAAAGGAGAATCTAAAAAATACAGATTTATATAAGTATGATTTGGCTTCTGATTCATGGAGCATCGCTTACTCAGGCTGCGAAGTGTTGATTTATTCATCTGGATTCTCATCTGACGATAAATGCTACGTCGCAGGAGGAGAGGGAGAGATGGGTAAAGAATCATTGTTCATGTCTTTCGATGGAAAAGAGTGGAGCACAATGGGATCTTTTGGCGAGATTCGTAAGAAATCATCTTCGTTTGTGCTTAACGGTTCTTTCTATTTAGTTTGTGGTGAAAATGATGTCAATGCACCACAAAAAAGCGTCTTAAAATATTCGATAAAGTGAAAAAATTAGTTTTTTACATATTTTTATTATTTGTTGCCTTTGCGTCATGCAAAGATGATGAAATAACTACCGACCCCCAATATAGACTTGTGTATTCAGCAGATACAATAAGTTTCGACACCATACTTGGAGGTCTGACAACCCCATACCAGACACTGAAAGTGTACAACAAATCAGGAGAAAAGATAAAAATCTCATCAATTAATTACGCTTCATCAAACGACTATTTCATGGTCAACATTAATGGAAGGAATTCGCATAACGTAACGAATATAGAAATTGCAGACGGTGACAGCATGTTTATCTTTGTCCAGACTAATGGAGACCGCAGTGGGTCAGAAATACCGTTTGCTCTGCTTGATTCCATATCATTTTCATACAATGGCAATGTGGATTATGTTTATCTATCCGCATTCAGCGAGACACCGATCATTCTAGACCATTTTGTCGTCACATCCGACACTACTCTTTCAGGCTCACAGCCATATTTTGTAAAAGACACACTAAAAGTAGAGGAGGGAGCGACACTTAATATTGACGCCGGGGTAAGACTCTACTTCTATAATGGTGCAAGTCTGTATGTCGATGGTTCGTTGAATTGTAATGGAGAAGTTGACAATCAGATTGAAATGAGATATTTCCGTGGAGATTATTTATTTAGGGACACTAAATATTATCTTGCGCCTGGCAACTGGAAAGGAGTGTGGTTGTCGCAGAAATCAGGAGATTGCAAGATAATTTCAACAAATATTATCGGAGCATATCAATGTTTGGTGGTGGATTCCGCATTTGTGGATAGAAAAGTCATCGTAGGTAATTCACAAATTTATAATGCAAAACAAGGAACATTAGTCTCTGAAGCATCTCAAATTTATGCCTACAACACTCTTTTTGCAAATGGAGGATATTATAATGTCTATCTCACAGATGGCAAATATCTGTTTAACCACTGCACAATAGCTTCATACCTGACTTATGGATTATCCGGAAAAAATCCAGCACTTTACTTGAATAAAAAAGATTCATTATCAGTAGAATTGAACAATTCCGTCATCAGCGGATCAAAAAGCAACGTCATCGACAATGTTGCTCACAATTTGAAAGACAGCTTGAATGGAAACACATTCCGTCTTGATATAGCTTGCTGTGCTATAAGTCAGAAAGATTCTTTGGCTGGAGAACGTAATTACGGCAACAAATGGAATATTGAAGAAGAATTTTATCATTCAGATCCAAATAAATCCATAGATGATTTTTTTGTTGATTTCAAGACAGACTCTTTAAGTTCCTTCCGTACCATAGGATCAGATGCGATATTGAAGTTGTATCCAGAATGTGCGACAGATATTTTTGGAAAAAATCGCGTCGACGACGAGTTGCCTGACGCCGGAGCATACGAATATTGATCAATTTTTATAAAAAATGAAATTTTATGTGTTATTGATGTCATTATTATTTGTATCTATCTCATTGTCTGCTTCCGACAGTACAAGATATTTGCGGATAATGTCGTATAATTGTGAAAATCTGTTTGATTATGAGCATGATGAAGGGAAAGAAGATTATGAATACACGGAATTCAGTGCCAAACATTGGACAAAATCCAAATATTTTGGAAAACTTCATCGCACAGCGAGTGTAATCGCAAGATGTGGAGAGTGGGGCGACGTGGGAATCGTTTGTCTGCTTGAGATTGAAAATGAAAGAGTCTTAAGAGATCTGACACAGAACACCCAGCTGAAGAAAGCAGGGTATTCATATCTTCACAAAGAAAGTGAAGACCAAAGAGGAGTAGACGTTGCACTATTATTCCAACCGGAGAAATTCACACCGCTAAAGACAGAGTTTATAAAACTACATTTTGAGAATTCCCGTCCGACACGAGATATCCTGTTTACCACGGGAGTTTTACCGAGTGGAGACACATTATCCGTGTTTGTCAATCATTGGCCATCAAGGTATGGTGGGGAAGTGGAATCCGAATTCAAACGAATTGAAGCTGCGAATGCTGTCCGACATAAAATTGACAGCCTATTCGCATCACAAAAAGAATCAAACATCGTTATTGTCGGAGATTTCAACGACTATTTTGACAATAAGAGTTTGAATAAGGCACTAGGAGCTGAAATTGATTTGTCAGCACCATACGAAGGTAAAAAACTCTACAATCTGATGACAAAATATAATGGACGTGATGATATCGGCACACACAAATTTCAGGGACATTGGGGAGTGTTGGATCATGTAATAGTATCAGGCTCATTGTTGGATGGGAAAGGGATAGAAGTCACGGAAGACGGTGCACAGATCGGATTCTGGGAATTTCTGTTGGAGAAGGATAAGACCGGCGTCGCACCGAAAAGATCATTCAAAGGAGATTGTACCACCAACGGATTTAGCGACCATTTGCCTGTGTATATAGATTTGGAGATGAAATGATAATTCAAAAACCACAATAAAATTGCTACTATTGGAAATGAATAAAACAAGAAGGGGAAATATAAGCAAAACATGAAATTCAATTAATAATGTAAATAAAAAGCATTCTTGGGCATACTTACATTATTATTTGATTGTGATGTAAAAAAAGAGACGCCAAATTTGGCGTCTCATATTATTTTAAGGAGTATTAACTTCTTACTGCTTTACAGCTCTGATCTTACCCTCAATAGTAAGCGAGGCATTTGACAAAGTAGAATCGTTAAGCATCTTTCTGCCTTTGCAAAGAACATCAAACAAAACTGTCTTATTATCAACATCCTTCCAATCGATAGCTGATGATGTAATCGCATATCTGCTAGTGACGAATGAACTGTCTGCCTGCATTGAACGGTACTTCACATATCCGATAGATGTCAATGGCTCACCTGTTTCCAATTTATATTTGTGTAGACCTGAATTTGCTCCCTCCATAAACAAATTCACATCAAACACATTGTTTCCGACAGTCACCTGCGAATTGATTGTAGAATATGTACCTAATGAATCTGATGTAATATCAACAGTAGAAGCCACCATTTGCAGACCATCACTGGAAATCACAGAATCTCCCTTGATGCTTATGAAATCGTAGTTGTCGTAAAGGACAGCTTCGTCGCTTTCCGAACATGAAAACATCAAAAGACCAGCGAAAAATACAAGTGCATATTTTATCTTATTCATAATTCAATTCTTTTCAAGTTATTGTATATTTTCTACAAATATAAATACTTTTTCTCTATTACATCAAAATTATTTGAATTTTTGCATATCATGATTGACAAAATCAATGATTTATTGAAAGACTGTCTCTATTAATAGAGTAGGATAGTGGAAGAAAAATAAAAAAGACGGTGCAATAACACCGTCTTTTAATCAGTTAATCTCTAACAGATAACCGTTTTCGTCGATCAAGAAACTCTTGAATTCTCCGTTAAACTTAAAATCTGCCAATACTTTGCTGTCTTTATCAACTCGCAAGCTTTTAGCTGCTTTGTTGTTGGCGTCGATTTTAGTTAGAGCATCTTCGTAAATTGACTGATAATCATCAAGTGAAACGAGGATTATTTTCTCATCTTTGCTCTCCTTTATAACACGCTGACAATTCTTAACAGACTCTGCATCATATGATGCCCAGAATGTAACAATCGTCTTCTGTTGATCATCCTTTTTCATAATCTCTGTTTCGACTTTCTGTCCCAGCATCAACTGTTCTGTACCAGAGAAGTCCACGTTTGATAATGTTGTAAGTCCAATTAAACCAAAAAATGCAATAGCGTTTATGTTCTTTTTAAGTACCATAACGTTTAGTTGTATTTATTAAATCCGGGTGCAAATGTAACCCCTTTTTTCAACTATCCTAATAAAATCGACTAAAAAATATGTTTTATAGTTATGTTTTTAACACTTTTTTGCCTAAAATGACCAATTTTTTAAGATTTTTTCACAAAAATCATCGTATTCATCTCTTATCCGCATGCACTACTGCGTTCGGTGCATGCGGTTACTGAGATAGCGTCTTACAGACGCAGTGGCCGAGGTCCCATCCTCATATACCTCTCATCCGCAAGCGCCACTGCGTTCGGTGCATACGGTTACTGAGATAGCGTCTTCCAGACGCAGTGGCCGAGGTCTCATCCGCATATACCTCTCATCCGCAAGCGCCACTGCGTTAGACGCATGCGGTTACTGAGATAGCGTCTTACAAACACGGGGAGACTCATGTCTCGTTCTCTCATCCTCATATGCCTCTCATCCGCAAGTGTCACTGCGTTAGACGCATGCGGTTACTGAGATAGCGTCTTACAGACGCATAGGCATGTCATATATAAAAAATGAGACGATGCAAGGCACCGTCTCATAAGAATACAAATATAATATGGCTATTATTTTACAATATGCACATCCATCTGTGGAAAAGGAATGTTGATTCCCTTCTCTGTAAATGTCTTGTAAACTTTCTCATTCATGCTGAAAAAGACATTCCAATACTCAGCAGACTCACACCATACACGTACAGTAAGATCTACGGAACTATCTCCAAGATTTACCAAACCTATAAATGGTGCTGGATCCTTTAAAATTCTAGAATCTGCGTTTATAAGACCCATAATGACCTCCTTGGCATTATCGTAACTCTCTCCATATGCAATACCGAATGTGAAGTCGACGCGACGCAATGGCTGCTTTGAGTAGTTTGTTGTGATTCCTGTTGAAAGTCCACCATTCGGAACAATAATCGTCTTATTATCAGCAGTTGTTATAATGGTGTTGAAAATCTGAATTTCCTTGATTACTCCAGACAATCCCTGTGCCTCGATGAAATCTCCAATTTTGAATGGCTTGAAAATCAAAATCATCACACCTCCTGCAAAATTCTGCAATGTACCACTCAACGCCATACCGATGGCAACACCTGCTGAAGCAAATAATGCTACAAATGAAGATGTCTCAAGACCAAGAATACCGACAATGGCAATGATTAGTATGAACATCAACACCACTTTTGTCAAGCTCTTCACGAATGATGCCAATGATGGCTCTACATTCTTTTTCTCCAACAGTTTAGCGATACCCTTGTTGATTTTGCCAATTATCCACTTACCAATTGTGAACACCAAGATTGCAACCACAATCTTAACGGCAAAACTGATAGCAAGCTCTGTGCCTTCCTTCACCAAAATCTGCAGCGCTTCATCGTACTGCGATTTACTCAATCCTTCTGTGGCTAGCACATTTGCAGCCTGCGCCGCTTCCGACAATGTGTCGGCAACCGTTGTTACTAACGAATCGTTCATCTTTTCTACCTTTTTGTTTGTTATACTTCTCTACAAAAATATAAAAATTATGCTGAACGGCAACTTTTCAAACGTTCAAAAACATTCAATATTGTGAAAGTTTTGCCTTTTAGATATAAAATCATGAAAAAATTGTTGCTTCAAGGGTCTGTATGATAAAATATTTTGTTTTTTTGTGTGTTACTTTTACCTTTGTCAAAAACAAATCCTCAATTAAAAACGATAATTGAGAAGAATCGATGAATAACAATTATAAATCACCAAAAATACTTTCATGAAAAAATACACTAAAGAGAATGTGTTTAATTTTAAGACGGAAGGGACACCGTCTGATTTCAGAACTTACTTGCCAGATTCATTTTCTGAATTTCTAAAATACGCATACGGACATTATTTTGCCACATCTAAAATAAGACAGATACTTGAGATTATTGCTCTAATAGCTCTGCCTATATTGGCATTTTATTCAGGACACACCAGGCACTGGGTGAAAGTATTCATCTTTATGCTTACCATCATTGGATACAAAGCATATTTGATTTACGCTTACCACAAACTTTACAAATCTCTGAAAGACAATGCATACTACAGATTCGACAAATATGGCATATCTATGATGGTTGATACCGACGAATGCCAAGTCCGTTTTGATACAGAGAGTTGGGATCTTGTGGAGTCTGTTTATGAATATGACGACTACATAGTACTTGATCTTTCCGACAAAGCAGAAATCGCAAAAGAAATACATATAATCGGTGGTGATAAAGAAAAGAACCTCAAGAATCTTCTTGGATTCTGGCAGATGTCGCTGAATTTCACTTTGAATGGAAAGAATCCTAATGATATGCCTGACTATTATTCTGCGGAAGAGACAGCTGAGTTACAGAATTTTATAGAAGACCAATTCGGAGAGATTGATGTCATCGCACATGAGAAGGAATCTGCTCATGGTCTGCATGTCGACCTTGCTGTCATCCAACCTACCGAAGAGAGGCCATATTACACTGTGTGTACCATCGGAGTTGGAGCCTACCGTATGACAATGAACAACGAGGATAGGGTAGAAAACCATACTCCGGAATACTATGAGTTTTTGATTCACCTTCCTGCGGATTGGGTCGTTCTTCCTGAAGAGGGATACGATAAAGAGGAGAACTGGTGGCCGATCAGACTATTGAAAGCAGTGGCAGTGGAGCCAAAACTTTCAAACGAATGCTTCAAATTCAACGAGATTGTAAGTTATAAGAGAAGCAGTGAGACAGAAAATCCGACCAGCGTCTACATTGATTATCCTTTGCCGGATCCATATTATAACACTCTATTCAATACAAGCACTGGCAGAAGCGTCCAATTCCTGCAAATAATTCCGTTGACGGAAGAAGAAGCCAACCATTTCGATGTGGATCGCATCGTAGACTACAACGAAAAGGCGTCTTATTACTATGGTATGGATACAAAGTCAGCTGTTGATTTGGATGAAGAGGAAAGAATTGCCCTCTACACAGAGCATATCCTCGACCATTTCAAGAAAATAATAATGCATAATGCGTAAATCGTAATTGTAGAGACTGACGTGCCCCATCTCTATTTTGCTAGTATTCGTCTGGAAGACGATATCTCTGTAACCAAGAGAGCCGAACGAAACAAAGAGGAGTGGCACTCTTGGGGACGGAATAGGCATAGCAAGTCGTACAGAACAACCGAGGGTGCCGCTCACTACCATGTAGCTTGCTCGGCACCCACTGGTTACTCAAATAGCGTCTTCCAGACGCAAAAATATCAAAGAAGGGGACATGCCCACGTTTCGAATTTTGATTTTATATCCTCTTCACTCGGTTAGGGTAGTACTGTAAGCCACAACATGAGCAAAAAATATTCTGTTTATACTGACAATCATATCTGTATGCAAAAAAATATTCTTCAAAACACCGGCATGTGTACAAAATATTTTTTGTTTACTTCATATATTTGCAAAATTATTCTTTTGTGCCTAATTTTGCACCATCAAAACAATAACTAACGAAACAGCGAAACAAAAATATTATATGACAGTTCAGAATTTCATCACTAATTCACAGAAAACTGTGTTCTCTTTTGAGATTCTTCCACCTCTTAAAGGTAACGGAATCGACAGAATATATAAGATTGTAGATAAACTTCGTGAATTTGATCCAAAATATATAAATATCACATCACACCACAGCGAGGCTATTTACCGTCCACAGGCTGACGGACTTCTACGCAGAAGCATGGTATTGCGTCGTCCCGGCACTGTGGCTATCGCCGCCGCAATCCAGAATAAATATGGCATTCAAGCTGTGCCTCATATCATCTGTAAGGGTTTTACTAAAGAGGAGACGGAATACGCCCTTCTCGACCTTAATTTCCTTGGCATTCACAACCTTCTTCTCCTTCGTGGCGACAACAAAAATGTGTCTGTTCCAGCAGGACAGGAGAACCTATATAATGATTATGCCACAGATCTTCAGAAACAGGTGAATGATTTCAATAAAGGTTTGGACATATACGGAGATAAAATAGAAGGTGTCGATATTCCTTTCTCCTACGGAATGGCTTGCTATCCAGAAAAACATGAGGAGGCTCCAAACCTCAATTCCGACTTGCGTATCGCAGTGGAAAAAGTGAAGAATGGGGCTCAATATCTTGTGACCCAAATGTTTTTTGACAATCAGAAATACTACGACTTTGTGGCTAAAGCACGTGAGGCCGGCATCACAGTGCCTATCATCCCCGGTATCAAACCAGTGGTGCTGCGCAATCAGTTGAACGTCCTGCCTAAGGTGTTCCACACTGATATTCCAGAAGCGTTCGCTAATGAATTGGCTAAATGCAAAACTGATGAAGAGGCTAAAGAAGTTGGCGTGGAATGGTGTTTGAACCAATGTCGTGACCTTCTCGACCATGGTGTCAACAACCTTCATTTCTACACTCTTATGGCTTCCGACTCTGTGGCTCGTGTGGCTAAAGAAATTTTCTAAACATATTTACATAATTTTATAAGGGCAGGTTCTTAAACTTGCCCATACATTTTTTAAAAGGGTTTCTACCCATACAGAATTGAATATAATGAGAAAACAGCTCCAAAATAGAATCCTTATCCTTGACGGTGGATATGGCACAATGATCCAATCATGTGGAATCCAGGGCAACAACGATGCTTTGCCCATGGAGAATCCCGATGTGATCGCTAAGATTCACCGTGGATACCTCGAAGCCGGTGCGGATATCGTCTCCACTTGCTCGTTTGGCGCGCAACGTATATCACAGGCCGAATACGGTATGCAGGGAAAGATCAGGGAGATGAATATCGCCGCTGCCAAACTGGCACGTGAGGAGGCTGACAGGATGATGGAAATCACCCCAGACCGTCCTCGTTTTGTGGCAGGAAGTGTCGGACCTACGGGCAAGATGCTTTCGATGTCGGAGAATGCGGATGATCCAGCTGCTCGCTCCGTCTCTTTTGATGAGATAACTGACGCATACGAAGAGCAGATGTCAGCGTTGATTGAGGGTGGAGTAGACGCATTCCTAATCGAGACTATTTTTGACACTCTTAATTCCAAAGCGGCTCTTGTGGCGGCGGAAAGAGCCATGAAAAAGATGGGAAGACGTGTGGAACTTATGCTTTCTCTTACCATCAGCGACAACAGCGGCCGTTCTCTGTCCGGACAAACGATTGAAGCCTTCATCGCGAGTGTTTCCCACGCTCCATTGCTGAGCATCGGTCTCAACTGTGGACTCGGAGCAGAGGCTCTGCTGCCATATCTTCGCCGTATATGTGAGGTCTCTCCATTCTACGTCAGCTGCCATCCTAACGCAGGACTGCCAAACGCACTTGGAAAATATGTCGACACTCCATTTAAGATGCGAAGTGAGTTGGCTCCATTCTTTGACGAGGGTCTGCTAAATATCATCGGAGGATGCTGTGGCACCACTCCTGATCATATCGCAGCCATTAATGAAGAGGTTGAGAAAGGTCATGCCAAAATACATAAAATCAACACTATAGATAAAAATAATCTTGTATTGTCTGGACTTGAGCCTCTATCTGTTGCCAATCTGCCGGAGGATGACAAATTCCTAAAGATCGGCGAACGATGCAATGTGGCTGGTTCACGTAAATTCTTGAAACTGATCAATGAAAAATGTTATGACGAGGCTCTTGAAATCGCCCGCAAACAGGTGGAGGGAGGAGCAAATGTCATTGATATAAATATGGACGACGGTCTGCTCGACGCAAAAACTGAGATGTCTCATTTCGTGCGTCTGATCGCGTCTGACCCTGAGATAGCCAGACTTCCTTTGATGTTGGATTCATCTCGTTTTGAGGTGATTGAAGAGGCGTTGAAATGGACGCAGGGAAAATGTATCGTCAACTCTATCTCATTGAAAGAGGGCGAAGAAAAATTCCTCGACCATGCCCGTGTTATCCGACAATTCGGAGCGGCAGTCATTGTGATGGCTTTCGACGAAGAAGGACAGGCAACTACATTCGACAGGAAAATCGAAATCTGTGGAAGAGCCTACCGTCTACTTAGGGAAAACCTTGATTTTCCTCCAGGCGACATCATCTTCGACCCTAATGTGCTGACTGTGGCGACAGGAATGGCTGAACATTTTGACTATGGAATCGATTTCGTGCGCGCGGCAGAATGGATTCATGCAAATCTGCCAGGAGCGAGAGTGTCCGGAGGTCTGAGCAACCTCTCTTTCGCTTTCCGTGGCAACAACTACGTGCGTGAGACAATGCACACCGTCTTCCTTGACGAAGCCATCCCACGAGGAATGGATATGGCTATTTTGAATCCTTCAGCTATGATTCCAAGCGAGAGTGTGCCTGAAGCATTGCGTCTTGCGATACGTGGCGTGCTATTCACACGTCGTGATGAAGAGGCTACGGAATTGCTTATCGCCATGGCTGAAGAAATAAGATTAAGAAAAGAGGCAGAAAAAGCGCAAAAAATATCCGGTGCGACGGTTCAAACCCCTACAGCATCGTCAACTCCCGCAGCCGCCACAACATGTGATGAGCGACTACGTAACGCATTGAAAACAGGTAACGGTTCGACACTAAAACCTGATCTTGAGGAGGCGATGACCAAATACGGATCAGCGCTTAAAATCATTGAAGGTCCGTTGATGGAAGGAATGAACGAAGTGGGCCAACTATTCGGTGAAGGCAAGATGTTTTTGCCTCAGGTGGTGAAGACTGCCCGCACGATGAAACAGGCAGTGTCTATACTGAATCCATATATTCAAAAGTCGGATGGAGACGCACATTCAGCCGGCAAACTAGTGATTGCCACTGTGAAAGGTGACGTCCACGATATCGGTAAAAACATTGTGGCTGTTGTGCTGACCTGCAACGGATATAGTGTTACAGATTTGGGAGTCATGGTGCCGCCAGACGATATTATCAAGACCGCCATAGAAGAAAAAAGTGATGTCGTATGCCTTAGTGGATTGATTACACCATCGCTTGAAGAGATGTGTACGGTGGCAAAAATGATGCAAGAAGCAGGACTTAATATTCCGCTGATTGTGGGTGGTGCGACGACATCAGACCTCCATACTGCATTGAAAATGGCCCCGTTGTATCCAAATGGAGTAGTGATCAGAGCGTCGGATGCAGCACAAAATCCGGTAATAGTCTCACGTCTACTTTCCGACTCAAAAGATGCGTTCATCACTGAAATAAAAGAGTATCAGCAACGTCTGCGCGACGACTATGCGAATGGAAAAGAGGAAAAATCCCCTGCAGAGGCACACTCTATTCCAGCTCCAGAGAAAAAAGAGGTTGAGAAAAGTGTCGAGCCACCATATAACGGCGAAAAAATCCACGATTTGATCGCACTTTCTGAAGTACGTCCACTTATCGACTGGAGATATTTCTACCACGTTTGGAGAGTGAAGGAGGGTAGCGACGAAGCAAAATCTCTGCATGAAGACGCAGAAGAGCTACTAAACAGACTCCAGCAAATGCCAGGATTCGGCATCAATTCACTAGAATCATTCTATCCTGCCTTTGTCGACGCGGATGGATTGAAAATCAAGAAAGATGACGAGACATTGCAGTTGTGCGACGCTTGGGCACCCATTTGCTGCCATATAAAAGCAGACGGTGATATTCTCGGATTCTTTGCAGCAACTATTTCCGAACCATTCATCAAGCATATAGAAGAGTTGAAGAAAGGCGACGACAATTATGAGGCACTGCTTGCCCAATCACTCGCAGACCGACTTGTGGAGGCTGGAAACCAATATTTGGCAAAGCAGTTGAGTCAGTTTGGATGGACAGGCATACGTCCGGCAGTAGGATATCCAATGTGGCCAGAGCAACAGGACATTTTCAGATTGGCGAAGGTTGTTTCGTTCGATAAAGTCGGAATCACACTGACCGAGAATGGAGCAATGTATCCGCAGGCTTCCGTGGCAGGGGCGATTTTGAAATAATTTGGAAGCTGACCAAGATGGCAATTGGCGGAATCAAATGCCTGTATAGCCTATATTTATAAGTGTGCTGATCCCAAATCTACAACAAGAAAGGGAAAATGTGGCAAAACCAACAATTATGTCATTAAAATAGCCGAATTACAATACGGTTGATATTTCTTTTGCGAATTTCGGAACAACTGTTTTATGAGTAGGAACAACCACTTTTTTGTTTCATTTAACCGTATTACATTTGCGGAAAAACAGAAAAACAACTGAAAAAATGACGAAGTTAAGTGTAAATATAAATAAGGTTGCCACTATTCGTAATGCTCGTGGTGGAAATATGCCAAACTTGGTAAAATTCGCATTGGATTGTGAGCGTTTTGGAGCTCAGGGTATCACTGTACATCCTCGTCCAGACGAGCGTCATGTCCGTTATGCGGATGTACACGACCTCAAACCGTTGCTAACTCAGGAATTTAACATCGAAGGCAATCCAGTGCCTAAATTTATTGAATTGGTAAACGAAATCAAACCAGCACAGGTCACTCTTGTGCCAGATGCAGAAGATGCCATTACAAGCAATGCAGGTTGGGATACAATCAAACACGAAGATTATTTGCGTAAAATAGTTGCTGATTTCAAGAGCCACGGAATTCGTGTTTCCCTTTTCGTGGATCCAAAGCCAGAAATGATTCGTAAAGCTGCAGAAATCGGAGCGGACAGAGTAGAGCTTTACACAGAAGCGTATGCAACAAATTATGCGGCTGACCGAGAAAAGTCTATCAGACCATATTTAGAGGCTGCAAAAGTGGCGCGAGAATGTGGACTGGGCCTTAATGCCGGACACGACTTAAGCCTTGAGAACCTTGCATATTTCCATCAGCAGATTCCTTGGGTAGACGAAGTTTCAATCGGCCACGCACTAATCAGCGATGCTCTTTACCTTGGTATTGAAGAAACAATACACCAGTATCTTGAATGTCTAAAAGCTTAATTATCTTAATCACATGAAACCAGAACTTATTGTAATGCTTACTCACAACGACCTTACAGTGAGGAATGCATACGAAATATTTGAACAATGTAAGGACTCTAAAGCCCTATATTGGGGATTCAAGGAGCAGCCGCTTCCACTTGAAGAGATGCAACGTATTTTTGCCAGGATGAAAGCATGCGGCAAACGCACTGTTTTAGAGGTGGTTGAATACACAGAAGAGGAAGGATTAAAAGGTGCAGAGATGGCAGTGAAGTGTGGCGTCGACCTTCTTATGGGCACTATGTACTCTGACAAAATTCTTGAGTACTGCAAAACACACAAACTTGCTTATATGCCGTTTGTTGGTGAGATTGTCGACAGGCCATCCGTACTTAAAGGAAGTATAGAGTCGATGGTGGAAGAGGCTCAAAGATTGAAGGAAAAAGGAGTCTTTGGTATAGACCTATTAGGTTATCGATACATTGACGACGCCGAGCAACTGATTTCTGATATGGTGTCAAAGACAGGACTACCTATATGTGTTGCCGGAAGCATAGACAGCTATGAGCGTCTACAATTCATCAAAAATGTACAGCCTTGGACATTCACTATTGGCAGTGCATTCTTCGACAATAAATTTGGCACATCTATAGCAGAACAAATCAATAACGTGTGCGACTTTATCAACTTAGAAAAAAGAGGTCGCATTTCCCAATTCTTTCCACATGCCAGATTGTCGGGAGTAGGGGCTTAATACTGAAGGTTACAAAATAAAGTAAAGGAATCAGTCAAAACGCTGGTTCCTTTTTTATGGATTTTACTTTTTGTTTGGATAAATCCAAACCACGTTATGAAATATTTCTTGTTTTAGTTTTCAAAAATAAGAAAATAGTTCTCAAATTTGCTACCTCATTTTCTTCACTCCGTTTTCTATATAAATTCCTGATTCTGGAACAAAAGCAAGTTTGTGGCCTCTGATTGAATATATTTGACTTGAAGAACCATCTGATGCCCTGACTGTGTTGACAGAAGATGTGCTGCCTATAGATAGTGTGATTGTCACATTTCCATCACCAAGAATCTCCTTTAACTCACTATGTGTCACTCCTCTAATTTTACCCAAACGAGTGAAATTCCATGAATTAGTGCCGTAATAGATGCAAATATTGCTACCTTGGTAAAGAATCACGTCTCCTGGCTCTGTTGTTATTTGCTCATTGTTTTCAGAAAGAGAATGACCTATATCTCCCACCTTTTCAAAATCACCATAGTCATGAGCTTCATATGTCAATGGACCATTTTTCAATAAATCAATAAGTGATGCCGCAGACGAATTGTCGGCAAGATCAACAATAAGATTATGTGAATTTACATTGATAATCATCGTTTGGGATGTGACATTTGATCCAAGACTAGCATACTCAATGTCCTTTAACCATTGTTCGAGAAGAGACTTACGTTTGGCATGATTGGCATTATTAATCCAAAGACTTTTTAAGAATTTTCCATTTGGCACAAGTCGTTTTGCATCCGCCTCGACACCACTAATACCGCTGCTATGGCTACTTACAATAAGCCCAATATTTTTGTTCGCCATCATTCCACTATACTTAAACAAGAAAGTCTGCATATTTGAAGACATCTGGCTCCACCAGAGTGGGGTAGCTATGATAACAGTGTTGTATTTGCTCATGTCAACATCGACTGGATCTATAGCCGGATAACTGCTTTCTTCTTCAGGATTATCCTTTATTTTGGTAAGTTGCTCTGTGCCAATTCTATAGTTATTGGCAGCATAGTCAAGACCTTTCTCTGTTGGCTCCACTTCCAATACATCAGCGTCGACTAGACTTTTGAGATCAGACACAATTTCCTCAGTATGATTTGTATAACTGTAATAGACAATCAGCGTCTTGTTCACATTCTCTGAAATGTCGTCATCTGCAGGTGGCATGGCATTGGCTTCGTCATTCTGACAGGACATCATAAATAACGTGGCCATAACCAAATATAGATTTGAAAAAATACTCTTCATAACTGGATTTTTATCTGTTAATAAGCATTCCGCTCTGCCATTTGATATTTGGATACAAGGATTTAAGATCACTTACTGACTGAGTGATCGAACTTCCTCCTGAAGTTGCGAATGGAATGACAGTTTTTCCATCCATATCAGCCTGTTCGATAAACGTGTTGATGATACGTGGTGCCAAATTCCACCAAATAGGGTAGCCTATGTATATCACATCATATTGAGCAAGACTTTTACTCTCCTTCAACGCAGGTCTGGCTTTTGAATCCTTCATTTCGACAGAAGAACGGCTTTTGTTGTTACGCCAATTTAAGTCGTCAGAAGTATATTTCTGAGCTGGTTCTATAGTGTAGATATCGGCGTTATGTTCTTTTGCCAATCTTTTTGCAACCCCCTCAGTAACACCAGAAGCTGAAAAATAGGCGACAACAGTTTTTTTGTTTTGTGCAGATAGTCCCATAATGATAAATAATGTAAGAATGAATGAAATAAGTTTATTCATAGTTTTATAAATTATTTTAATTTGCATTAAAGAGGATGGAAAGGATGTTCCGCCCTTGACAATCCTCAATTATAAACAGTATCTAAGTCTTTAGATGAATTTTAAGCAGCTCTCCATTGCGACGGTGTACGACCTGTAAGAGCTTTGAAAAAACGGACAAAATGTTGTGGATATTCGAATCCTAGACGCTGGCTGACTTGGGCGACAGTCAGAAAGTCAGACTGCAAAAGTTCCTTTGACTTAACAAGAAGATGGTCATTTATGATGTCTTTTGCTGTCCTTCCAGTCTCAGTTTTGATAAGCGTGCCGAAGTAGCCATTTGACAAGCAACATTTATCCGCGAACCACGCCACGGTAGGAAGACCTTCAGATTCCGCCTTTGTTGTGATATACTCATCCAACAAAGACAAAAACTTCTTCACCACAGAATGGTTGATCTCCTCACGAGTGATGAACTGACGGTCGTAGAATCGCAGACAATAGTTCAAAAGCAACTCTATGTTTGAAACTATAAGTTCCCTAGTATGTTTGTCGATACCACGGTGCAATTCCTGATCTATCATTGCAAGAACTCCACGGAAAATTTCCACTTCAGAAGCAGAAAGATGCAGTGCCTCATTTGACGAGTAGTCAAAAAATCCGTAGCGACTCATCTGTTTTCCCAAGGATGTACGGTTGAGCAAATCAGGATGAAACGCCAGAGCGGTAAACTTTGCAAATGGCACATCAGGATTAGGCTCCACTTTAACCGATTGCCCAGGAGCAAAACTTGTCACTGTCATCTCGTCAAAATCGTATGGTGTACGTCCATATGAAAGTTTGCATCCTTTGTTTTCCTTAAGATAGATGGCATAAAGGCCGTAATGCATCACACATTCCTTGATGTGATCAACATTCTCCACTCGCATTACACTTATCAGAGGGTGAAGAGTCTCAACACCCTGATAGTCGTTGAATTCCTGTATTGTGTTAAAAAATATCTCTTGCATAAGAAGTTGTTTAAGTTTGCTTAAAATATTTTGCTATAAAAGATCACCAACCAGATCTGAGAGAGCCCAAACGAGCAGTTATATTCTCGCACTAGAGAGGAGTAGTTATGGCGTTCCGCCCTTAACTATCCTCGTGTCTATATCCAATTTTTTAATTTAAATAATTTCTAAGATGTCTTCAACAATCTGTTCGTCTAACAAACGATTGTCGGACAACAACTGATGGACATCAAACCTGTCATACAAATCTTTTTTCACACCACCGACAAGAACTTTCATGTCTGAAGCACTGAAATAAGAGGCCACACGTTCACCAAAACCACCGTCTTTACAACCGTCCTCCAAAGTCACGACCAACTTATGGTTTGCTTTAAGACTGTCAAGAGTAGTAGCGTCGACTTCATTAAGATAGCGAGGATTGATTAGCGTAGCATCGATTCCTTTTTCAGCAAGGATTTTTACCACATTTTCTCCTTTCTGATAGAAAGATCCAGCCGCAATAACAGCCACTTTCGAGCCCTTATGCGTCACTTTGTATTTTGACTCATAGCTATATACCTCGTCTACCTTATCAGATGTGTGGATCACACCGTTGCTTGGAATACGAATAGCGATAGGTTTCTTATCCTGAAGGATTGCCCATTTAAGCATTGCGAAATACTCCTCACAATTGGTCGGAGCAAGGTAAATAAGACCTGGAATACTGCATAGCATAGGAATGTCGAAAAGACATATATGGGTGATGTCGTTCATTGTGCCAGTACCTCCCCAAGCTACATTTATGACGGCTGGATTCGAATTGATACACAAATCCTGAGCTATCTGGTCGTATGTGCGCTGGATGAAAGTGGAATAAACGGTCCAGACTGGTCGCAAACCACCTTTTGCCATTCCACTCGCCATGGCTACTGCCTGTTCTTCCGCAATACCCATATCAATATGTTGTGATCCAGCTTCCTTACGTTTTGCGGGAGTAAATCCGGCAGCCGCAGGAGTGCCAGCCGTTACAGCTATAAGGGTAGGGTCTTTCTTCATTTCACGGAGCATCCAGTCGCTATAAAGCTGCTCATAACTATCAAAAGCAGGAGTTGCAGGTCGGCTTCCATCAGCAAGGTTAAAAGGCATTCCCCAATGCCATCCTTCCTTATTGTCGACGGCAGGCTGAAAACCATGTCCTTTTTCTGTATGTATGTGCACAACAGTTGGTTTGTCTGTGTCTTTTACTGATTTGAATATCTCAATCAGTTTCTCCACATCATTTCCTTCCTCCAGATACTTGTATTCAAATCCCCACGCCTTAAACCAATTATGCTTGCATTCACCCTTACTTTCACGCAACGCACGAAGATTCTTGTAGATTCCACCGTGATTCTCAGCGATCGACATTTCATTGTCATTGACAACGATAATTATTCCTGTACCCAACTCGGACGCTTCGTTGAGTCCTTCGAAAGCTTCACCACCTGAAAGCGAGCCGTCTCCGATTATTGCTATAATGTTTTCTTTTGTTCCTTTGACATCACGCGCTTTCTGCAAACCTGTGGCTAGGCTTACAGATGTAGATGTATGACCCACCTCAAAATTATCATACACAGGACTTTCCGCAGGAGAAGAGTATCCGCTTATGGCATTCATGTCGTCAACATTGCCAAGAAAACCAGACGCACGGCCGGTAAGCACCTTGTGTGGATAACACTGGTGACTGACATCAAACACAAATTTGTCTTCAGGAGCATTGAAAACATAGTGAAGCGCCACAGTCGCCTCCACAAAACCAAGGTTGGGTCCAACATGTCCACCATGTTTACTCACACGGTTGAGCACAGCGGCACGTGTCTCATCTGCGACAATTTTAAGAGCCTTGATATCCAGTCCCTTCAAGTCGGACGGTGACTTAATATTTTCAATATACATTTTATTCTTGTTTTGGTTGTTAACTGATGCAAAGATATTCTTATAGATTAAATATCAACATACCTAAATTTTGGAATGCATTACCTTTTTTTAGGATAGAGGAATTACAATAACCGAACAAGCAATCTACGGACTATTAAATACACTGCAAAAATGATCAAATAAAAAAAGACGAGGATATGCCCCGTCTTTAATATTATAAATTATCTAATTATCTCACAATCAACCTCTGTCCGATCGACAATTTGTCGGAGCGTAGATTGTTCCATCTCTTGATTTGAGCCACGCTCACTCTGTTGCGTCTTGCAATCGCTCCGAGAGTATCGCCCTGACGGACTCTGTAGACACGTCCGTTGCTTGGTCCGTAATAGCCTCTGCCGTATGACGCTGGCTCCACCTGTATACGCTGCGGACAAAGTTCCTCTTTCTTATAATTGCAGATTGTGTCTTCGTGCTCTATAAATCCGTTGACTGCCGAACTTGGCAAACAGATGGTGTAATCCTTTGAGCCTGGAATGATATCACGTCGATACTGAGGATTCAAATTTCTCAATATCTCAACATCCTGACCCAAAATTGCCGCAATCTGCTGCAGACTCATACGCTTTGTTGTATGGACAGTGTCGCAGGCAAGAGGAAACTGGATGTTTGCCGGACAAATCTTATGCTCCGCATAATATGTCATCGTGTATGTGGCGGCAATGAACGCAGGCACATAGCCACGTGTCTCGCGAGGTAGGAAAGGGTAGATAGCCCAATAATCTCGTTTGCCACCCGAACGACGAATCGCCTTGTTCACATTTCCCGGTCCACAATTATATGCCGCAATCACAAGCGACCAATCCTTGTAGATGCCATACAGATTCTTCAAATATTTGGCTGCGGCATGTGTCGACTTGAACGGATCACGACGGTCATCCACAAGGCTGTTGCCATTAAGTCCGTACATTCTTCCTGTGGAGAACATGAACTGCCACAAACCAGACGCACCGGCTCTTGAGAATGCTCGTGGATTAAGAGCAGACTCGATCACTGGCAGATACTTCAATTCTATCGGCATCTGCTCGCTATCAAGCACGTCTTCAAATATTGGGAAATAGTATTTGCCGAGACCGAGCATATACTCCACCTGCTTTCTCTTCTTCACAGTGTATAGCTCAATGTATCTCTTGACTATATTATTATAGTTCATCTCCATAATCGACGGAATTGCCTTCAGTCTTTCGATATAGACACTGTCCTCCAACACTTCTCCGATTGAATCTGTGATGCAGTCCGACTGCAAATAATTCTTGCGATATGCGTTGATCAGGCTGTCCAAACTGATTTCCATAGCCTCTGGCACATGAAGACATGCCACATCCTTAATTTCATCACAATCTGATGTATCCTTTTGTGAAATAGTAGAATCGACAGGTATTTCTAACGCAACATCGTCGTCTTCTGCCTCTGATTCAGCTTCATTGTCTTCCGCCTCTGCAACTTCCTCGTTTTCATTGTTATCCGCTGCAGCATAAGATAAACCTATAAATGAGTTGAAGGTAATTGCCGCAACAACGGAAATAAATTTCTTGATCATTTTATTTTCTGTTTCCAATATTCAACGTGAATTTCAACCCTAACGACTGTTGGGATCCTTTCACAGTTGCATAATGTTCATCATATTTAATTTCTGGTCTGATATTCAGTGATAAATCTTCCGATATAGAAAAATCATAAAGGTGGGCATCCACAAATGCATCCAAAGCATTGCCGACATATAACAATACAGATGCGAAAATACACATGTCTCTATATCTTCTGTATGTGTTCATCTTTTGTTCGAGCACTTTCTTCTTCCAATCGTCGTCCACCTTACCCAATCCTTCAAAGATAGGATCAAAATCACGTGTCTTAGGATCATTGTCCACCAAAGAGTAGTAGGCAGCAGAATATTCCTTATACATTCGTCCTTGGAAAGAGACCACATAAAAACTTCCTATTCCAAGTCCATAAATCAAAGGCACCTTCCAATATGAACGGTTGTAGATCTGACCGGCTCCAGGCAATAAAAGAGAAAACCACATAGCCTTCTTAGGGTCTGGCATCCAATACTCTTCGCCAGCTCTTTTTCTTGATCTCTTTTGTTTCGACGGTGCGGCAACATTATCAGAATTCGATACCACATAAGCGTCGGCACTGTTCGCAACGACAACGTTATTCAGACTGTCTGCGGTAGTGGCGACTGCTGAATTCACACTGTCTGCAACAGCATTCGTCTGCGAATGGACGCTATCAGCGACTGTAGGAGTCACTTCGTTTGCCACAGAAAGAGAATCATTGCAAAAAGCAGCGATGCAATTTGCAATGAACATAAGTGAGACTATTATTTTTTTTGTATATTCCAACTTATTCACCTCTCTGGATGCTATCCAATGTTTCTATGATCTTTTCAAGTTCATCATCACTTCCGAACGGAATGGTAATCTTTCCTGCACCCTTATTGTTGCGAACCAAATCCAACTTCACATTAAAGATTTTCTGCAAACGGTTCTTTAATGCCTCATACTCCTCTGGCAACTGTTTTGAAGGTTTGGCAGGAGTCTCAGGATCAGAATCGAACTTTTTCGACTTTTCGTCCTGCACCATCTGCTCCGTTTTTCTCACAGACAAACAGTCTCTCACCACTTTCTGATAAGCCTGGATGATTTCGTTTTCATCATCCAAACCAAGCAGGGCACGTGCGTGACCCATCTCGATCTTGCGCTCCTTCAAGCCCACCTGAACAGGCGCTGGCAAACGAAGGATACGGAGATAGTTAGTTACAGTGGATCTATTTTTTCCAACTCTCTCGCTCACCTGCTCCTGAGTGTAGTTGCACACCTGCATCAAATTCTGGTAAGCCATCGCTATTTCCACTGCATTCAAATCCTCACGCTGGATATTCTCCACAAGAGCCATCTCCTGCACCTCATTGTCTGAAATATCCTTGATGTAAGCTGGAATAGTAGTGCAACCAGCTAGTTTTGACGCTCTATAACGGCGTTCACCAGAGATAATCTGATATTTGTCGCCTACTTTACGAACTGTAATAGCCTGAATGACACCAATCTGCTTGATGGAATCGGCAAGTTCCTGCATCTTTTCTGAGTCAAACTCGCGTCGAGGCTGGTCTGGATTAGCTTCTATAAGATCCAAAGATATCTCTTCAAGAGAAGAAGATCCTTTAAGATTCTCAATTTTTTCCTCTACCTCAGCCTTTTTCTCATCGGACATATTCTTGTCGCCTAACAGAGCGCCAAGACCTTTGCCCAGACCACCAGGCTTAAATTTATTTTTGTTATTGTTGTTCAGCATCTTATGTTATTTAAGTTCTCCAGAATATGTTTTTGATGCGTTGCGAGCAAGGAACTCCTGAGTGAACTGCATATAGTTCTGAGCACCCTTACTTTCAATATCATATTCTATAATGCTCTGTCCGAAGCTTGGAGCCTCTGCCAGTTTCACATTTCTGTTGATTACCGTCTGGAATGTCATTTCGCCGAAGTAGCGAGTGATCTCCTCAATCACCTGACGACCCAATCTTGCGCGAGGGTCATACATAGTGATAAGGAAACCTTCTATAGAAAGAGACGGATTCAACTTTTTCTTTACAATCTGCATTGTATTGACCAACTTGGCGATACCTTCAAGCGCGAAATATTCAGCCTGGACAGGAATAAGCACAGAGTCGGCAGCTGTCAGGGCGTTGACAGTGACCATACCAAGAGAAGGGGAGCAGTCGATCAGAATAAAGTCGTAGTCGTCCTTTATTCCAGCAAGCACTTTTTTCAAAACGCTCTCTCTCTCTTCCACCTGAAGAAGCTCTATTTCAGCTCCCACAAGGTCTATATGTGAAGGCAAAATCTTCAAGCACTCAAGACTGGTGTTCTGCACACCATCCTTTGGATTTGCTCCGTCCAACATACATTCGTATATAGTGTTGTTGAGTTCGGAAATATCCAATCCCAAACCTGACGAAGCATTAGCCTGAGGGTCCGCATCAATTATAAGAACTTTCTTGTCTAACGTAGCCAAACAAGCGCCCAAGTTCACAGTCGTTGTCGTTTTGCCGACACCGCCTTTTTGATTAACTATTGCTATGATCTTGCCCATAAATTCTTTGTTATAAAAAATTCTAATTCTTTTTTCGTTCGCAAATATAGTGAGTTTTTTTTATTATCATTAATTCTTTGTTGCTTTATTGTTTTAAGTTTTTGCAAAATTGTGATAATTAGTTTTGCACAAAAAAGGGACGCCATACACCTTGGCATATACTTCAACCAAACGGTCAGCTACGATTGCACTACCACTCACAATTGCATCGATTACAATATTTTTTGCAGAATTATTAATAAACTCCAGCAACTTGTCATAATCATTTAATGTTCTGTTTCCTACTATCTATTGCTACTTTCATAAAGATGCGAAAATAGGATGGAGATGTGCAAAATAGTGGCGAAGGATTTCGAAAAATTAATGGATTATAACAGAGTTAGGTTGGAAGTGAAGTATCGTGTTCTTAGATACTCAATCAAATTATTGATATTCTCATCTTTAGTAAACGGTTCTTCACATAGCGGTTCCAATAGCTCTTGTGGGTCAATACAAACAAATAAACTTTTGTCTTTTAGATTCGGAATGTAATTGTTTTCCACTTGTTGACGCAAATCTGTATTTCCATTTGGAATCACATTGATATGGATGAATTTTGTTGCTTCTCCATTACGTACCATCTGTTCCATAAGTAATGTTTGTCGCATCAATTCGTATTGAGGCTCTTGCATGTAGATGGAATAAGCAACACCATCCTGCGGAGTAATCAGCTGTTCTGATTTCTCAATAAGAGTTGCGTATCTTTTCAATCGAATAGGGTTTGTCTTATCCTTTGGAACATAACTCTCTGTGTATTTCCATTCAATTGGAATCAGATAGATGTCATTGTCCTTCTTAGCTCTAATCATAGCATCTATTGAGGTACACAACGAACCACGACAAGCTCCAGTGGCGTCTTCTCCAAGTAGTACTTTATTGTCATGAGTAAACTCAAATTCAATCAAACCATTTCCATCAAGAGCAGGCAAGATTGCATCGAAACATCTTCGCGTTGCACGATAAAGAATTGCTTTTATCGCATCTTCATTCTTGCGAATTGCAAACAGATGGTTTAAGCAATGAACCTGTGAGGATAGAACATGAGCTGGAACATCGTTAATTGAACTTGAATCCATTTCCCACCATTGAATATTGGAATCATCAAAATATCTTATGGCATCTCGTCGAATAGCATTATAAAGATTCTTTTCACGGTCCTCTTGTCTTAGAATTTTAGGGCTATGTTTGCCATAAGCCAATCCACCATTCATAGCTCCATCAAATACAGGTGAGTAGTTGTCAATTAGCATAATTTGCTTGATTGCCTGTTCTGTGTAAAACTTAGTATACCTTTCGATTGTTGGCTCTTTACGTTTTCTTTTAGCCTTACTCTGTTTCTCGGCTTCACACACTAAGGCTTTTCCATCTTCAGTGCCAGATTCCTTCAAAGCCTGCCAAATACTTTGACGAATCCACCAAAAAGCGTATGGAGCAAACTTGAATCCACGAGATTTGTTGAACTTATCAATGGCATGAATCAATCCAATTTTTCCTTCCTCAATCAACACCTCTGATGTAAGTCCAAATCCAAAGTATTTTTTTGCGATAGAAGAGACAAAACGCATATAATATTGAATTAGACGATTTTTTGCTTCTGAATCACCAAACTGACTCTTAGTTAACAACTCCAATTCCTCTTCCCATGTAAATAATTTGTTTTCCATATTCATAAATGTTTTAGATGTGTTTCTATTTATTATATACGTATGAAATATTAAGTTTTAGAAAAAAAACATAAGGATGTGTGCATAAACCCCGCACACGTATCTTATATTTTAAAACTAAAATAGCGGGACGTCATTTTCTCAATATACTCGCTGTGAGACTTCAAATCTTCTTTCATTCTTTTAAAAATTTCTTGATACGATATCGAGATAAAATGTACATTGTCAGCGTTAAGTATATCTTTGAAAACTTCGATTTCCTTTTGGTGTTTATCCATTTCATCACAATGAATATCATAGTGAATATAAACCAAAGTATAATTATCATTCTCAATATTTAATGCAAACAAGTGTTTTACAAGCTGTTCGGCATCCAAATACTCAAATGGAGAATATCTTCCAGTGTATTTTTTCTTCTTATCCTTACCATAATAATTGCGAGGTTTCCATTCCGAATTAATCCATTTTGCAAGATTTGGAAAATTTTTCGAAAACTTTTCTTTTAACGTCCATTCATTTTCTTTGCATAGATAGGACTGTTTTAATGGGAGATTATGTATAGAATAATGTTCTGTAAATTTGCTTTCTATACCAACAATACAATAGTCATACTCTATATAAAAATCTAGATTTGCTTTTGCACTCGAAGCGTTTGTTTTAAGTTGTTTCTCAAATTCAGCAGAAACCACATTATTACAATGAATTCCAACTGCTTTTAAAAATAATGGAAGTAATCCATTTTGCTTAAGATATAGGAAGAAATTTACACATAAAGCTGAAGATGATTTCAAAGATTTCATCTTAGCTTTTTCTCCATTTTTATCTTTTAGTTCATTACCACTCCCTTTTTTTAAACATTTAAGATCATAATCATCTAGTTGCCAAAAAAGATTAGACTCATAACTTTTCAGATTACCACTCTGGTCAAACTCTTTATTGTTAGCCGTAGCCCATATCTGCTGATGTTCTATTATTTTATCCATAAATTTTATTTATACCTAATTAAACATTTTTCCAATCGTTCCTTTATCAGCACTCTCAACTCCTGTGGTTCTAAAACCTCAACATTTTCTCCCATTGCAAGCAGATGAGTAGATAGTTCAGGAGTTAAGCAAAGATTATATTGAAATTCACTATAATCTTGATGTTTACAAAAGACTTCCTCTTGAGTACAATGTAAAGGTAGAGTACGAAGATAGTCCACTTGTTTTCCGTAAACTCGAATACGGACCTTTTGCGGCTTAAGATCTTCATTTACATATATTCCAACTGTATTTGCATAGTATTTTTCTGCATTGAAATTATCTGGAATAGAATATGAAATTCCTGTTATTAAGAGATCTAAAACTCTATCTAATGATAAATGACGAATCTCATTATACTCTTGAATCTTTCCAACAATGTACCATCGTTGACGATAAACCTTCATGGCATAAGCCTCCATATGATAAGTTTTTCTAATTCCTGCAAAAGGCTGATAATCAATTTCAAGAGTTTTTCTTTGTTGTATGGATTCGATAACAGGCTGTAAGTATTCAATGCCACCGGGAATATCTTCAAACAAGATACGTCCATTCATATTGTGACCAGCAGAAACCAAATTTGACAAAGAAAACGAATTTAATAGCCACTTGCGTGTTTTATCTCTATGAATCTTTTCTGGATTAGAAACATAGTAATGATATCCGTCAGATAAATTGCATTTTATCTCAACGCCAAATAACTCTTCAATAGCTTTTCGATGCTGATGAAATGTTCGTAAAGACATTTTTGAACTATCACCAAAACAACTTTTTTGCCATTCTTCGCTGATCTCTTCAAAAGTCATCTTTTTTCGTTGCATAAGAATATTAAGGAGCCAGATGTATCGGTTAAAGGTTTTGCTGATCATAAGCTTATTTATCTATTTGAACAGATTGTTTATTTTGCAAATTTAGTGCATATATCATCTCTTCAAAATATTTCGTCAGATTTTTTTGATATGAACTCTAATAAGCCATTATACCACTAAAAATAAGACAGTTAAATTTATATTCTTTCCACTCAAAAACTCTATCAAATAAGGATTTTCTTTATCAAACAACTCTTTTTTTGCTCTTATAGTGAGTTTGTCGAAATAGTCTCCAAACAAATGATAAACTATCTTCTTGTCATAATGTGAACATATATTCATCCATATAATCGACATTTTCTACCCACCATATCTTGTCTGTCTATTCGTGTTTATATAATAAACGGTATTCTCTTTTTTCTATTAATTCAATCATAATTTTAACTATTAAATACAATCAAAAACGAATCATACAGAAAAATGGGTAGGTAAAAAAAGAATTATTTTCAATAATTTGTTGTATCTTTCTATAAAACAAATATTTAATATTTTTTCGATTAAATCATCGTTTTCGTTAAAATCATCGTGGAATAAAAAAAAAATATTAACTTTGCTTACAAAATATAAGATAATTAACAAAACGGGCTATATCGCTGATTTACAATGGCAAAATAAATTATTGTAATTTAGCGGTGTAATTTTTAGATAAGTCATACAATGAAAGGTAAAAGTTTGGTTTCTATTACAGACTACAGCAAAGACGATATTTTAAGAGTGTTGTCTGCAGCTAAAGAGTTTGAAAAGAACCCCAATCAACAGATATTGCAAGGAAAGGTTGTCGCTACACTTTTCTTTGAACCTTCTACTCGCACACGTTTGAGTTTTGAGACCGCAGCCAACCGTCTTGGAGCAAGAGTCATCGGTTTCAGCGACGCTGCCACTTCCAGCACATCCAAAGGAGAGACCTTAAAGGACACAATTAAGATGGTGAGCAATTATGCGGATGTTATCGTAATGCGACACCATATCGAGGGAGCTGCAAGATATGCGTCTGAGGTCACTGATGTTCCAATTATCAATGCGGGCGACGGTGCTAACCAGCATCCTACTCAAACGATGCTAGACCTTTTCACAATCCAGCAAACCCAGGGCAGACTTAACGATATCAACATCACAATGGTTGGCGACTTGAAGTACGGACGCACCGTCCACTCGCTTATCATGGCAATGTCACACTTCTCTCCAACTTTTAATTTCGTCGCTCCTATAGAGTTGGCAATGCCTGAGAAATATAAGTTGTTCTGCAAGGAAAACAAAATTCCTTTCCAAGATTTGAAGGAATTGTCACAGGATGTGATTGGCAATACCGATATATTATATATGACGAGAGTACAGAAAGAACGTTTCTCCGACCTTATGGAATACGAAAGAGTAAAGAACGTGTACACTCTTTGCGCCTCAATGCTAGAGAACACCCGTCCTAACATGAAGGTGCTTCATCCGCTTCCTCGCGTCGGCGAAATCGCCAATGATGTTGACGATACACCACAGGCTTACTATTTCCAGCAGGCTAAAAACGGGATGTATGCCCGTCAGGCTGTTATTTGTGACGCTCTTGGTTTAATTTAATCTCTTGCTACAATGACTATCGACAATAAAGAATTAAAGGTCGCCGCTCTCAAAGAGGGTACTGTAATCGACCATATTCCTTCAGACAAGCTTTTCAAGGTGATCGCTATTCTTAACCTTAAGAATACACACAGCCAGATAACTTTCGGATACAACCTTGACAGCGCCAAGCTCGGCAAGAAGGCTATCATTAAAATCTCTGAAAAATTCCTAGAACAGACAGAGGTGAACAAAGTTGCTCTTATCGCTCCTCATGCAAAGATCAACATTATCCGTGATTACAAGGTGGTGGAAAAAATGGCTTTGAACTATCCACAGGAGGTTGTCGGAGTGGTGAAATGCCTGAACCCTAAATGTATCACAAACAACGAACCTATGAAGACTAAATTCCGTCAACTTCACCCGTCAGCAGAGACATACGTCTGCCATTATTGCGAGAAGACTGTTGACGTTGAGGATATCGTTGTGTTGTAATGAAACTGACATTCAAGCCAGGAAATATGATATACCCAGTGCCTGCCGCACTGATTTCTTGTGGTGACGACGCTGAAAGCTACAACGTATTCACCGCAAGCTGGGTGGGCACCATTTGCACTAATCCTCCTATGTGCTACGTCTCGATTCGCCCGGAGCGACACAGCTACGAGATTATCAAGCGTACGGGGGAATTTGTCATCAACCTCACTTCCAAATCAATTGCCAAAGCCACAGACTGGTGCGGCGTGAAGTCGGGTAGGGATCATGATAAATTCAAGGAGGCTCGTCTGACTCCCCAAAAAACAGCGGTAATCAATTCCGTCTACATAGAGGAATCTCCGCTTTCAATTGAATGCAAAGTGCGTGAAATTGTGAAACTTGGCAGCCACGACATGTTTATCGCTGACGTGGTGAATGTATTGGCAGACGACAAGTATATCGACAACCAAACTGGAAGATTCCAACTCGATAAAGCTGACCTGATCGCTTACTCACATGGCGAATACTATACGCTCGGAGAGATGATCGGCACTTTCGGATGGTCTGTAAGAAAAAAGAATAAAAAACAAAGAACTAAATAATGGCAAAATTTGTAATTGAAGGCGGCTACCGTCTATCCGGTGAAATCACACCGGCTGGCGCAAAAAACGAGGCATTACAGGTGATTTGCGCCACATTGCTTTCTGAAGGTGAAATAGAAATCAGCAATGTGCCTGATATCCTTGATGTCAACAACCTAATTCAGTTGCTAATCAACCTTGGCGTAAGTGTAAGAAAGATTAGCAAGGACACTTATATTTTCTGTGCCTCAAACGTAAATCTTAACTATATTGAAACCGAGGAGTTTGCCAAATCATGCACAATGCTTCGCGGATCGGTGATGCTTATCGGTCCTCTTTTGGCTCGCTTCGGGAAAGCTATCATCCCTCAGCCAGGAGGCGATAAGATAGGAAGACGACGCTTGGATACCCACTTCCACGGTTTGATCGAACTTGGCGCGGAATTCAACTACGACGCTGAAGGCAGCCTCTACCGTGTAGGCACAAAAAATGGTCTGACCGGCAAATATATGCTTCTTGAGGAGGCATCAGTGACAGGAACAGCCAACATTGTGATGGCTGCGACTCTTGCCAAAGGCACCACAACTATCTACAATGCGGCATGTGAACCATACGTGCAGCAACTTTGCAAGATGCTTGTGAAGATGGGCGCTAAAATCTCAGGTATAGGTTCCAACCTGCTCACAATTGAAGGAGTGGACAAACTTAACGGATGCACACACCGTCTGCTTCCAGACATGATCGAGGTGGGAAGTTTCATCGGTATGGCAGCTATGACAAAGTCGGAAATCACAATCAAGAATGTCAATATGCCAGATTTGGGAATCATCCCGTCTGCATTCAAAAAAATAGGTGTGGATATGGAAATCGTGGGAGACGACATCGTTGTGCATGGCTCTACACCAATGGTGATAGACAAATTCATCGACGGTGGAATCCTTACTATTTCAGATGCTCCATGGCCTGGATTGACTCCAGACTTACTATCTGTATTCCTTGTTGTTGCTGTCATGGCAGAAGGAAGCGTCTTGATTCATCAGAAGATGTTTGAAAGCCGTTTGTTCTTCGTCGACAAACTGATCGATATGGGTGCGCAGATCATTTTATGCGATCCTCACCGTGCCACAGTGATTGGTCTTGGCAAGGGAGGCAAACTTCGTGGAGCTAAGATGTCGTCGCCAGATATACGTGCTGGTATCGCACTTTTGATCGCCGCTTTGAGCGCGGAAGGAACAAGTACAATCTCAAACATTGACCAGATCGACCGTGGATATGAGCAGATCGACGAAAGATTGAAAGCTCTTGGCGCACGCATATCACGTGTCGGATAATGTGTTCTATTTTATTTAAGTGTAATTATGAGAAATTGGACAACCATAAAAGAATATAAGGAGATCATCTTTGATTTCTACAACGGAATAGCCCGCATCACAATCAACAGAGAGCGTTATCGCAACGCTTTCACACCGCTTACTACCGCTGAGATGTCTGAAGCATTGGCAATATGCCGTGAACATTCCGACATCAATGTGGTGGTGCTGACAGGTGCAGGCGACGTTGCCTTCTGCGCCGGCGGAGATATGCACTGCAAAGGTAAAGGTGGATATATCGACGAGGGTGGAGTGCCACGTTTGTCGGTGCTTGACGTGCAGAAGCAGATACGCAGTCTGCCTAAACCTGTTATTGCCGCTGTGAATGGTTATGCCATCGGTGGAGGACATGTGCTCCACGTTGTCTGCGACCTTACTATCGCATCTGAAAACGCCAAATTCGGACAGACAGGTCCTAGAGTCGGCAGTTTTGACGCGGGATTCGGTTCATCGTATATGGCATCAGTGATTGGTCAGAAACGTACACGAGAAATATGGTTTCTTTGCCAGCAATACACAGCACAACAAGCTTTGGACTGGGGATTGGTAAACAGAGTTGTGCCATTGGCTCAACTGGAGGATGCTTATGTGGAATGGGCAGAAAAAATGATGGAATTGTCGCCACTCGCACTGCGTATGATCAAACGAGGATTAAATGCAGAGCTTGATGGTCAGGTAGGAATCCAGGAGTTTGCAGGAGACATGACAATGCTCTACTATAATCTAGATGAAGCACACGAAGGTTCGAAGGCATTCTTGGAAAAGAGAAAACCTGATTTCTCTAAATATCCAAAATTCCCATAACAACAAGATTGATGGCAATCATTCACCATCAATCATCAACCATCAATCTATTAAATGAAAGTTTCCATTACTCCATATAAACTGATTTTCAACGAGCGTGTATTTACATCTCGTGGATCACTCGACGATCATACCGCATACTATATCAAAATCACCGATGAAAACGGTAATTCTGGAATGGGTGAGTGTGCTCCGTTATATGGATTAAGCCCAGAATATGGCGATGGTCTATATGATATTCTGAAGTCAAAAGCAGCAGAGTATGAGCGACATGGAGACTTGAAAAAAATTGATTTTACGAATCTTTCCTCCGCAAAATTCGCATTCGAATGTGCTGAGATGCAGTTGAAAAACGGAAGTGAAAAGATTTTCGACACACCTTTCTGCAATGGGAAGGATGGCATACGCATCAATGGACTCGTTTGGATGGGGGAGATAGATGTGATGCTGCGTCGGGCAAAAGAAAAATATGATTTGGGATTCCGTTGCCTGAAATTCAAAATCGGCAGCAAAGACTTCAACAAAGAGATGAATCTGCTCAAAGCTATGCGAGCAGAGTTTGAAAACACAATAACTATGCGTGTAGACGCTAATTGCGCCTATACACCTGATTTTTATCTACGAGAGGTGGAGCCTGTTCTTCATTCTCTTGATATCCATTCCATCGAACAGCCGGTGAAAGTAGCAGACGTTGCTGGTCTTACATACTGCTGTGCGAAAAGCCGAGTCGACATTGCACTTGATGAATCGTTGATCGGGACAAAAAGTGCGGATGAGATGGCTGAGTTGCTCGACACTGTCAAACCTCAATATATCATTTTGAAACCGACACTGTGCGGTGGACTATCCGGTGCCAATCAATGGATAAAAACAGCCAAAGAGCGTGGCATAGGCTATTGGGCGACATCAGCACTTGAAAGCAATGTCGGTCTGCTTGCCATCGCACAATGGTCGTCGACAATCAGTGTGGATATTCCGCAAGGTCTTGGCACAGGAATGATCTACAGCAACAATATCGACAAAGGTCTGCATATAGAAGGCGAAAAACTATGGTGGAAGGGAACAACAACCAGATGAGATTCGCTATCCTAGTTTCTTCCGACCAATTCTTCGACGGGATATTCCAAAGTGCGTTGCTGAAAGAAAACAGCAACGGCTCTTATGATGTCGTGCGCCCAATATCTTTCGGCGACTTTGTAACAGAAGAACTGAATGAAACAGAAAAATTGTTGGTACAAAAAACAACTAACTATCTACCTGAAACCATTTTCAAACTGTTTGTGCGGAAATCAAAATACTCTATATCCGTATACAATACAGAAATGGCAAAGATGAAAGCCGTTTACGATGACAAGGCAAACCTTCGTCGCAACGAATCCATTTTTGCAAAAATCCTCAACTATACTGATTCACAGGCAAAAGAAATATATTCAATTCTGGCGGCAAATTCTGATATTCTTCTTGCAGTGCGTCAACCACACGCAAAACAGATCCTGCAATCTGATATTTTCACAATCACAGACGAAAAATCTGTGGTTCATCCTAAATTCTCATACCTTCCAGACGGTTCTGTCCGCTATAGTATGAGCATTTCCCATTCAGGACAAATTATTCCACTCAGCAACATTGAAAGAAAAGATGTGAAGGTGGTATGCACAAATCCATGTATGGCGATTTTCATGTTAGAAAACTACGCATTTACATATGGATCCAGAATTCTTGTTTTCGAAAACGCCAAATCAACGATTCTCAATCCATTTTTTTCTAAGCCATATATTGAGATCAAACAAGAGAATGTGGACAAATACTGTCGCAGTTTCATTTCAGAAATGCTATCGAAATTCGACGTCATTCTTGAAGGAATCATAAGTGAGACCGTCAATGTTTTCCCAACTCTAAGGCTGACAATAGATAAATTGTTGAATAACCAAAGCATTCTCCGTCCGACGGTGGAGTATAGATTTAAGGAGGAAGATGCTAACGAAAACAATAACATTATATTCAAATATAATCTTGATAATTCCGCTAAAGGAATTGAATATGTAGGAATGGCGGATGGTCGTCCTAAATTCTTCATTGTGAAGAGAAACACGGATATGGAGAATAGCATTCTCGAAGATGTGCTGGAGACGGGATTGACAAAATACGACAACTATCTGATATGTGAAGACAATAGTTCAGAGCATAATATATATCAGTGGATATCAGATTATAATGGTTTGATTGACAATGTGATAATAGATGCGCCTAATTTTATACCATTGGAGCCTCGACTTGTTTATCACCACGATGTCATCGGCGACTGGTATGATCTGAAGATGTTTGTTGAGGTGGGAGAGGAGAAAATTCGTTTCAAGGAAATAGCAATGCTCATAAAAAGTGGCGAGCATATCTTTCATTTTGGAGACGGCAGGTTTTTCATCATCCCAGACATCTGGTTCACAACATACGCCGATCTTGCCAAGGTCGCTTCTGCATCCAAAACAGACGATGTGAGATTGCATCGCTCGTCTACAGCACTGCTTGAGACAGTTTTGGAAAAGAAAGAGATTCCCACTCTGACTAATGTAAACGTGGAGGTTCCAGATTTTGTGAACGCATCATTACGCAAGTATCAGGAGGAAGGATTCCATTTTCTTGTAAACCATTACATATCGGCCATCGGATGTATCCTTCTTGACGATATGGGATTAGGAAAGACGTTGCAGACGATAACTATGTTGGCATACGTACACCGTGAAAGTGTGGAAAGACGGAAAAGACAACCGATTATTCCAACATCCGCACCGTCTGACACGACACAAATGACACAACGCTCATTGTTCGATGATTTCGAGCCGACTCCCGTCGCTGAGCAGAATATCCCGTCTACTAATGACGAGACAAAAAACTTGCAGGCATCGCTTGTCGTTGTCCCTGCCGCATTGCTGACAAACTGGAGACGTGAATTTGAGAAATTTTGTCCGTCGCTCACCGTCTACACTCATGCAGGAAAAGAGAGAAAGAAAAATTTGAAATTCATTTTCAAGACATACGATATAGTATTGGTTTCCAGCAATCTTTTCCAAAAAGACTCACATCTATTCGTGGAGATGATGCCAGAAACGGTGGTGATAGACGAAAGCCACAAACTGAAGAATGCCAACACAAAATTCCATCAGGCAATGCGAGGCATCAAACCGCATTTTGTAGTAGGATTGTCTGGCACACCGATTGAGAACAGCATCGTCGACCTGCATTCACAATTTGCCATCGTCAATCCATATCTTCTCGGCTCACTTTCAGATTTCAAGAAGACATATATGAAAGGCGACGAGATTTCCGCCGAATCACGTGAAGCCATCGGACGAATCATCGCCCCACACACATTGCGACGCACACGAAACGAAGTGCTTGGCGACCTGCCACAGCTGACCGAAATTGTCTGTTCACTTGACATGGACGACAAACAGGCGGAAATGTATGAGATAGAGAAAAGCGCAGCCCGCAATGAAGTGATGAAAATAATCAATTCTGAAGACTCTGGAGTGAAAGCACTCACAGCGCTGATCCGACTGCGTAAACTCGCGCTGCATCCAAAGATGTATGAAGAGACATATAATTCAGACAATCCTAAGACACGATGGATCATAGATTTCCTAAAAGAAGTGCAAGAGGAGCATCATAAAGTGATAGTTTTTGCCACATTCTCCACATATTTTAATTATCTTGCAAAAGAATTGGAAGAGGCAGACATTTCATCGCTGATATTCACCGGTGAGACAAAAAATCCAGACCAGGTGCTCGACAAATTCCAGAATGATGATTCAGTGACGGCATTGCTCACCACGTATCAGAAAGGAGGCACCGGACTGAATCTTACAGCAGCGTCGTATGTGATCCACGCCGAACAATGGTATAATCCGCAGCTCACAGACCAAGCCACTGCCAGAGCACATAGAAGCGGACAGACAAAACCAGTGACATCATACCATCTGCTTCTTAAAGACAGTATTGACGAGAAAATTTACAACCTCGCCAAGAAAAAACGTGATGTTGCCAACGGCACATTGGATATGGCTAAGATGTCGGCAGAAATGGCACTGGACTTGATTTAATGGCTGGCTTAAAGCTGAGGCAAAAAACGAGGATTGTAAGGGGCTATGTTTGATTAACATTGGCCCTAACACATTAAAACATGAAAAATAAAAGAAAATGAAATACATATCACTATCATCGTCATCAAGTGGAAATTGCTATTTAATTGAAGACGGTGATACACGATTCTTGATTGATGCTGGATTATCAGTAAAACGTATAAAAGCACTTTTGGCAGACATAGGTGTAGAACTTACATCCATCAAAGGAGTGGTACTTACACATTCGCATCGAGACCATACAAAAGGAGTGCCGACATTAGTTTACCGATATAACCTGCCCCTATACTGCACTAAGTCGACACTGCAAGATTTGGAAAAGAATACAGGCAGAGAAGTGGACAGAGCATTATGGAGAGAAGTAGAGTCGCATAAAGAATTTGAGATCGGAGGATTCACACTTTTGCCAATGCCCGTCACGCACGACACAAGAGACTGCCACGCATACCTTGTGAAATTGGGAGAGAAGACACTTACACTAGCCACCGACTTAGGAAAAGCGACGGAAGAACTGATGGAAGCAGTGAAAGTTTCCGACCATCTTATAATCGAGTCAAACTACAGCGAGACACTACTGCAAGTAAGTTCATACACTGCATTTCTACGAGGCAGAATAGATTCCGACTGTGGCCATCTGTCAAATGTTCAGACGGGAGAGATCGTGGAATACGCATGCAAAAAGGGTAGAGTGAAACACATTCATCTGGCTCACATCTCCGCCAATTCCAACACACCAGAAACAGCGTTAAACTATTCAAAGAAATTCGTGCCAGACGGAGTAGAGATAGACACATTACCACGAAAAGACAAAAGTGAAATATGGGAGATATAGAAGACTCATCAGAAAGATACCATCATACAACCCGTCTGGAAGACGATATCTCTGTAACCGGGGGTGCCGAAGGAGCTACGCAGTAGCGACTGGCACCCACGGATCGTATGTGGGAGCTACGCAGTAGCGACTGACACCCACGGATCGCACATGGGAGCTACGTAGTAGCGACTGGCACCCACGGATCGCACATGGGAGCTAGATAGTAGCGACTGGCACCCGCGGATCTCGACAGCTAGCACCCACGGATCTAGGCGACTGGCACCCATGCCGTAGCGACAGACTCCCACGACTCATACAGTAGCCACTATACACTCATGGTAGATACATCTCTCGATACCATAGGGATCTACATCCGCTATACCATAGGACCATCTGCTATGCCGTGAGTGCCACTTCACTCTGCCGTGAGTGCCACTCCGCTTCGCTCCGTTCGGCACACACGGTTACCTAAATAGCGTCTTCCAGACGCGAAGTGTTTTAATCATCATCTTTAAGAAATAGATCAGTCTTAGGATCAATGCTCCATTCTGCAAGCATAGATTCATACTCACTGCGAAATTCCACACCTCTGTGATGCACCTTCTGATTCATTATATAGTGTCGTATCATCTCTTTGTCACGCTCACAATACGTGAATGCAGCATAACCGTTTGCCCAACCATTGAACATAGGAAATTTTGACTTCTGTGATTTAAGCCATTTGCTTGTCTCCGTTTTGAGAACCTTCATAAACTCACTTACAGCTATATCCGGACGGATAGCAACTAACATATGCAAATGATCACTCATACCTCCTATGCGAATCAACGTACACTGCTTTTCTTTGCAGTAGCCATGAATATACGCATAGAGTTCTCGCTCGTATTCTTCTGTTATTGAATGCTCTGAACGTTTGGTTCGCCATACAATGTGATAATAAAGAACAACATGTGCCATTACTAATAATATTTATGAGATAGCATTCAGTCTACCTCTGGTTACTAATTCCAAAATTCTATAAGTATATAAGACCCCAACCCGTCTGGAAGACGGTATCTCTGTAACCGTCGGTGTCGAGGGAGCTACGCAGTAGTGACTGGTACCCTCGGCTCTCGACAGCTGACACCCACGGATAAACCCGTCTGGAAGACGGTATCTCTATAACCGTCGGTGCCGAGGGAGCTACGCAGTAGCGACTGGCACCCACGGATCGTATGTGGGAGCTACACAGTAGCGACTTACACCCACGGATAAACCCGTCTGGAAGACGGTATCTCTGTAACCGTGGGTGCCGAGGGAGCTACGCAGTAGCGACTGACACCCTCGGATCGTATGTGGAAGCTACGCAGTAGCGACTGGCACCCTCGGATCGTATGTGGGAGCTA
>OCVV012858839.1_pt1 | contig 88416 bp, 71 predicted proteins | sample 1539721 | NCBI WGS metagenome assembly OCVV01 (sample SAMN02144230, study PRJEB22623) | gut metagenome | biome: sheep rumen | host: Ovis aries | place: New Zealand
ACGTGAAAGAGGAGGGAAGCGTACTTTGGTACGCGACCGACGATTGAACGTCAGATTGCCGCTTAGGGGCGTTTGCAGCGTCGAGCCGTTACGCGGTTTGGTAAAACCGCGTAACCTACTACACGGCCTGTGCCAGCTTCTCGGCACGCTCGGCGGCGGCAAGCGCCTCGATGACGGCACCGAGTTGGTCGCCCAGAAGGACGCCGTTGTAGGTGGAGTTGAAACCGATACGGTGGTCGGTCACGCGGTCCTGGGGCTGGTTGTAAGTACGGATCTTCTCGGAACGGTTGCCGTGGCCAATCTGGCTCTGGCGCTCGGCGCCGAGCTCGGCCTGCTGCTTCTCGAGTTCCATCTCGTACAGACGGGCACGCAGCATCTGCATGCAGACCTCGCGGTTTTGAATCTGGGAACGCTGCTCCTGCGACTGCACCACGGTATTGGTGGGCAGGTGGGTAATGCGCACGGCGGAGTAGGTGGTGTTAACGCACTGACCGCCAGGACCGGAGGCACAGTAGGTATCGATGCGCAGGTCGGACTGGTTGATCTGAACGTCGATCTCCTCGGCCTCGGGAAGCACGGCGACAGTTGCCGTGGAGGTCTGGATGCGGCCCTGGGACTCGGTCTTGGGAACGCGCTGGACACGGTGCACGCCGGATTCGAACTTCATGACGGAGTAGACACGGTCGCCCTCGACCTTGAACTCGATGGACTTAAAACCGCCGGCCTCGCTGGGGCTGGAGTCGAGCACGGTGGTCTTCCAGCCACGCGACTCGCAGAAGCGTTGGTACATCTTGTACAGGTCACCGGCGAAAATGGCCGCCTCGTCACCACCTGCGGCGGAGCGGATCTCGACGATGGTGTTCTTGTCGTCATTAGGGTCACTCGGGATGAGCATGTACTTGATGTCTTCCTCGAGCTGGGGAAGCTTCTCCTCGTTCTCGGAGATGTCCATCTGGAGCATCTCCTTCTCGTCGGCATCGGTAGTGTCACGGAGCATTTCTTTGGCAGCCTCGATGTCGTCGAGCGCGCCGATGTACTCGCGCGCAGCGGCAATGAGGTCGGACTGGTGCGCGTACTCCTTGTTGAGACGCGTGAACTCCTTGATGTCGGAGGCGACGGCCGGGTCGGAAAGCTTCTTCTCGAGTTCCTCGTAGGCCTTGATGATCTTTTCGAGCTTGTCGCGCATGACGGAACTCCTTTATATGCGTGAAGGTGAAAATCGGCGGAATTGATGGGGCGCATGGCGCCATTGCAGGGGTAAGCCCAGCTAGAACATGTCGATCTTCAGATACATGCGCATCCCTTCGCGTATAGGGTACATAGTTGCGGTCTAACCCATATATGATAGCGTGCGCAGGCAAACCTGCATATAACCCGCACGGAATGAGTGGACGTAGTCGTTGGGGACGTTCCTTGACGACGAGTCGTTTAAGAACGTCCCCAACGACTACAACGGCTAACAAAGGGACTGTCGCTTTATCACATTCTAGAGCGTTTGAAGCAGCGCGATGAAAAAGTGGACACCTTGGAGGTAGGCACGGCGGGTAATGCGCTCGTTGGTGCCGTGGACACCGCGATCGCACTCGTCATCGTCGACCACAAACGCCGAAAAGCGAATGCATTCAGAGCAAATACGCTGATAGTTAGCCGCATCGGTGGCACCGATCACAGTTGAGGGCACAATGCCGACAGCAGTCCCGCCCGCCGCATTCGGTACGTTTTCCTCCGCCCCCTTTGGATCACGAAAGTAGCGGGCGGCAATAGTGCGAACGGCCTCGAGCCCCGGTCCGCCAACACGTGGGGACGGAGAAGGCTCGGAGCTGCCGGGGCCAAGTTCGACCTCCACGCGCCCGGTGAGGCCCGCCGCGGCAACGGCCTCGCGGCAACGGTCAACAACATCAGCCACGCCCGTGCCCTCGAGCATGCGGAAGTTAATATTGGCCCACATATCCTGCGGCATCACGTTAGCGCCAGTGCTGCCGCCCTCAATCTGCGTGGGCGCACAGGTAGTGGTCACGAGCGGATAGAGCTTGTTGCTGGCGAGGCAGTCGCGAACAATGACGCTTCCGTTGGCGGCAATCTCATCCGCCGTGTAGAGCCCCAACTCGACAAGCTGCGTGGCAAGCAGATCGGTCACGCGCGTCGGCCACTCGATATCGCAGATTGCGGCGATAGCGCGGCTCAATACCTCGAGCGATGTGCCGCCGTAGGGGTTGGACGAATGTCCGCCTTCGCTCTTCGTCTTGAGCACGATATCGGCATAGCCCTTCTCGGCAAGGTCGGCATGCATAAGCCAGCCCTCGCCCGCGCCATACTCGGCAGCCGAAACAATACGGTAGTCACCCTCGTCGATCAGGTATTCAAGTTCAACGCCGCGCTCCTCGAGCACGCGGCCGATGGCCCCCGCTCCATACTGCGTGGTTTCCTCGTCCTGGCCAAAGGCGAGCAGCAGCGTCCGCTCGTGCTCCCAGCCGTGCACCAACGCGTACTCAACCGCCTCGAGAATACCTGCGACCTGGTCTTTCATGTCGATAGCGCCGCGACCCCAAATGTAGGTGTCGTCCACGTGACCGCTAAAGGGGGCATGCGTCCAGTCGGCCTCGGTGCCGGGCACCACGGGAACCACGTCCATGTGGCCCATGAGCATAACGGGCTTGAGGGCAGGGTCGGAACCGCCAAGTGTCACCAGCAGCGAGTGGTCGATGAGTTCGACCTCGCCCGCCGCGAACACATGTGGCCACGCCTGCTGCATATAGGCGCACATGTCATCGAACGGCTGCCAGTTCACCGCCTCGGCATCCATACTCGAAACGGTCGGAAACGACAGCACGCGCCCCAGACGCTCGCACGCGCCAACTTCGTCCAAATCGGCAAAATCATCCTCATGCGCAAAGAAGCGCCAAACCTCGGCCATGACATCCTTTCGATTGTGATGACGAGGGCCGCCCCACCGGAACGGCCCTGCCATGCAAACATTTGCGGTTGGTTATTTGTCCTCGAGATAGCGCGAGAGGAACTCGCGGGTACGCTGGTGCTTGGGGTTGCCAAAGAGCTCCGCCGGCGCGGCGTCTTCGAGGACCACGCCCTTGTCCATAAAGACCACGCGATCGGACACGGTGCGGGCAAAGGCCATCTCGTGCGTGACGACGACCATGGTCATGCCGTCGGCAGCGAGCTTGCGCATGACCTCGAGCACCTCTCCCACGATCTCGGGGTCGAGTGCGGAGGTCGGCTCGTCGAACAGCATGATCTGCGGATTCATGCATAGGGCACGAGCGATGGCCACGCGCTGCTTTTGACCACCGGACAGGCGACCCACGGCGGCGTGCGCAAACTTTTCGAGTCCCACGCTCGTCAGATGCTCCAGCGCGACCTTTTCGGCCTCGGCCTTGGTCATCTTTTTGAGCGTGACGGGCGCAAGCGTGCAGTTATCGAGCACGTCCATGTTGTTAAACAGGTTGAAGCCCTGGAACACCATGCCGATGTCCTCACGCAGCTTGTTAATGTTGCAGCGCTCGGCCGTGAGGTCCTGGCCATGGAACCAGATATGGCCCGCGTCCGGGGTCTCGAGCAGGTTGAGGCAGCGCAGAAAGGTCGATTTGCCCGAACCCGAAGCGCCGATAATGGTAACGACCTCGCCGGGGTTAACGGACAGGTCGATGCCCTTGAGCACCTCGAGCGAGCCGAAGCTCTTGTGCAGGCCCTCGACGCGGATGAGCGGCTCATTGATCTGTGCGGCGGCCGCAGCGCCGGTAGTGGCGGTATCTGCCATGATGATTCTCCTCGTCTTGAGCCTAGTTGGAGCTGGGCAGCGTGGCCGGGGCCTCGGCGCCGAGCTTTTTGCCAAAGGCCTCGAGCAGGCGGCTCGCCACGAGCGTCAGGATTAGGTAGACCACGAGCGCCACGCAGTAGACCTCCATCTGGCGGTAGTACACGCCGGCAACGGTGGTAGTGGCGTACATGAGGTCGAACACGCCGATGACCGAAAGCACCGACGAGTCCTTGATGTTGATGATGAGCTCGTTGGTGAGCGCCGGAATCGCGTTTTTAATGCCCTGGGGAAACACGACTTTGCGCATAGCCTGCCACTGCGACAGACCCAGCGAGCGTGCCGCCTCGGCCTGACCGGAATCGATGGACTCGATGCCGCCGCGCAGGACCTCCATCATATAGGCGGTGGAGTTGAGCGAGATGGTGACGAGGCCGGCGGTAAAGGTACTCCAAATCTGGTTGGCCTGGGCGGTCTCGAAGCCCATGCCGCGCAAAACGGTGAAGCCCGCGTAATAGATGAGCAGGCCCTGGACCATCATGGGCGTGCCGCGCACGATGGTGGAGTAGACGGTCGTAAAGTCGCGGCCGATGCTCTTAAAGAAGCGCACCAGGTCGTTATCCACGCGGTCGAACGTCTGAATGCGCAGGAACACAAAAAGCAGCGCCAGGAAAAAGGCGATGACGGTACCAAGGGTCGCAAGTGCGATGGTGATCTCGATACCGCGAATGAAGAAGTCGCCGCTCTTGTAGGTCATATAGACCAGGCTCGACAAAAAGTCGCTGGGGTTGGAATCCGAGACAATGCTCACCTGCACCAGGTCGATAAACGACATGACGCAGCGGTCGATAAAGAAAACTGCCGCGATGGCGACCGCGACGTAGCTGCCCAAGCGTGCTCCACGACGGAAACGCTCGGATGCGAACGGCGACTTTTCACGATAGTCGCTCCAATGCATAAGCTTGGTGACCAGCGCCGCCGCCGACACGACGAGCCACGCCCACAGGATCGCCCAAAGGCAATCTTGGAACACGCCCGTGGGGGCCAGGAAGCTCAGCGGCGTGGGGTTGCGCTGGCTAAACGCCAGTCCGAGCGCCGCGATGACGCTCGTGCCCAGGTACACATAACGATGGTCGGCTTTGATAAAGGAGACCAGACGATTGATAGCTTTCATGCTGCCTCCCTATGCCGGCTGACGGTCGAGGCACGCGTCCCACATCTGGTCGCGCTCCTCCTGGCTGACGCCCTTGAGCGTCTTGTCGATGAGCTTAAGCAGCTTGTCCGAGCCCTTGCGGCAGCCGACGTTTGCCGCGACCTCCTGCTTAAAGCCCTCGCCCTCGGCAAAATGAATGGGGACGATACCGGGATTTTGGGCCATGTAGCCCTTTTCGTTTTCGGTGTTGTACGTCACGGCGTCGCAGGTGCCCTGCAGCAGGTTCGAGAACACCGTGGGGACGGAGTCGACCGGGTTTTTGTGAACGACGCCCGGGATCTCGTCGATGACGGTATCGAGCATGGTGTCCTTTTGGCCGAGCACCGTGGCGCCGCTGAAGTCACTGAGCTTGGTGGCGTTTTGGTAGGGGGAACCCTCTTTTACGAACAGGCCAAAGTAGCCAATAAAGTACGGGTCGGAGAAGCCGACCGACTCCTCACGCTCGGGCGTGGCGCTCATACCGGCGATGATGAGGTCGATCTGGCCGTTGTTGAGCGAATCGATAAGGCCCGAGAAGCTCTGCTTGACGGCAACGGGCTCGCCACCGAGGGCCTTGCAGACGATCTTGGCGATCTGCACGTCGTAGCCATCGGCATAGGCGCCCTGTACGTTGTCGATGGGGATGGTGTACTCACTGGCTTCGGAAACCTGCCAGTTGTACGGGGCGTAGGCCGCCTCCATGCCGATGCGGATCTTATCCTTGCCGATCACGGAATCGGACAGGTCGTCGCGACCGCCGCCCGTCGTGGGCTGAACCACCTTGAGCGTGGACGGGCGCTGACAGCCGGCGAGCGCGCCGGCGACGGCGGAAGCGCTCGCGGCAAGAGCGCTACCCAAGAAGATGCGACGGCTGCACACCGGCTGTGGATGCACGTCGCGCTGATGGAGAGAATGCATAATCTGCCTTCCCTGTTGAATCGTATGCTAACGACTTAACAGGATACCGCTCAGCGTTACCTCCAGCAGATGCATACATACAAATTAACAAACTGAAAACGATTGGTAGCCGTTGGGGACGTTCTTAAACGACCAGTCAAACAAGTAGTCATCGGGGACAGTCGTTGGGGACGTCGATGATTCGGCAATGCCAGCGAGCGCCACCCAGAGCGAACAAGTTGGCATGAAAAAGGCAAGGCATAGACCTTCTGGTCATGCCTTGCCTTTTGAATGACAAATTGTCGCTCTGGGTGGCGCGCAGCGTCGACCGGTCCGCCGTTCGTTAGAACGGCGGAACCTCTAGAGCAGCGTAACCTCAAAGGCGCGCTTGTCGGTGGCGCCGGGAGCCAAGGTGATGGTGTTGACCTTGTGCTCGAAGACGTCGTCCTCGGTGTCCATGGTGGTATGTCCGGTCCAAGGCTCGAGCGCCACGAACGGGGCGTCGTTGGCGGCAGACCACACGCCAATGTACTTAAAGCCCTCAAAGTCAATCTTGACGCCGTGGCCCGACTTGCGACCGCGCAGCGTGAGCGTGGAGCCCGGGGTATCGGTAAACATGATGGCGTCGTTGTCGAAGCTACGGTGCGTGATGGGCAGCACGTCCGAGTTATCGGGAGCCTTGTAACTTCCCTCGAATGTCATAAGGCCATCGGGCGTGATAATGGGGGCCTCGTTAGTCCAAGCCTCGGTAAACGCCAGCTCGTAATCCTCGAACGCCTCGTCCTCGGCACCGGGAACGGGCACGTTAAATGCGGGATGGCCGCCCACCGAAAACGGCAGGTCCACGTCGCCGGTGTTGGTGACGGCAAAGGTCTGCGTAAGAGTGGCGTCGCCAGTCAGGGCATAGGTCATGTTGAGCTTAAAGTGGAACGGGAAGGCCTTGAGCGACTCGGGCGTATCGGTGATCTCGTAGGTGACGGACGAACCGTCCTCCGACACCTCGACCAGCTTGTGCTCCACGATACGCGCGATGCCGTGGCGTGCCATCTCGCAGCTGCCGGCCGCAGACGTCGCCGTGTTGTTGCGCAGCGAGCCCACAATGGGGAACAGGATGGGCGCATGCTTGCCCCAAAAGGCCGGATCGCCCTGCCACAGATACTCGTTGCCGTTGAGGGAAAGGCTCGTGAGCTGGGCACCCATGGAATCGATGGCCGCGGTGAGGCCGCCGCGCCTGATGGTAGTGACGGTAGACATGCTACTTCCTCCAAAAGTAAACAATAGTGTCGAGGACTATTGTCCCACTCTTGGCGGCGAGACGGGACGGCAGGCGATTATTGAGTAGCCATAGCGGAAATGGGCGGCGAGCGCCTACTGGGTATCCACGTAAAGGTCAAACCCGCCCTGCGAGGTGGTGTCGACCGCATCTGGCGCCCGCGAGTTAAAGCTCGCGGGAACCATTCTTTTCGAGGCACGAAAACGCGTGCCGTCGGTGGCGACAGGTGGCTCATCGACCGTAAGTTCGTAGTCGCCGGGCTTGAGCTCGATGCCGTCACCTTCGGAATTGACGTATTGGTACTCGTCGATCGCTTGTCCCTTGAGCGTGCGGCCTACGATATGGATGAGCATCTGGCTGTCGCCGCGAGCGGTGTCCCATGTCGCACCGTCCTTGACCTCGACCGACACATGCACCGAGCGCGTGCGGCTGAGCGATTGCTCCACGGACATCTCGACCTTGGCGGCATCTTTGCGCTGTTGCTCCACATGGCTCCAGACATTTCCGATCGCCGAGCAGGCGATAACGCCGGCCATGAAGGCGATGAGGATGGGGCCGAGCGGAGAGCGCCGGCCCGCGCCTTCCTCGCGAGCCAGATCGGGGCGATGCGTGGGCGCAGGCGCCTGGGCGCCCTGCGCGGGCACGTCGAGAATGCTAAAGGATGCCGTGCTGTCGGGGTCGATAGTGTGACGCGGCTGCGGGGTCCTTGCCGGCGAGATGGACATGTCGGCCGGCTCGCCCAGCGTGGCCGTGGCATCGGCCTTAGCCTCGTCGGCCTCGGCCTGAGCCCAGGCCTGTTCAAAGGTTAGGGGTTCGGCGGAGTCGGAAGCGGCATCCGTCTCGACGGCATCGTTGCCGGTCTCGTCCTCGTCGCTCGACACGTCACGCGACGCGGGCTCGTCCCACCCCTCGTCCGGAGCCTCGCCCTCGCTATACCACCATTCAAAGTTATCGATATCCATACGGGGCGCCCCTTAGGCCTCGCAAATAAACACTTGCTAGCCTTATACCCCCAGACGGCACTGGAGCTCGCCGGCACAGACAGGAAAACCGTCACAACATTCGACGCTTTTCCTCGATTTCGAGATTTTCGCCGAATGTTGTGACGGTTTGGGCGACCGGCTGGCAGCGCAATGCGACAAAGGGACTGTCTCTTTGTCACATTCTGTTAGAGTTGCAGGGATTGAATCCCGCTTATTCATGCGACATTGGAGTGACAGCCTTGACCGCCGCAACCACGCCTAAAAGTAAGTTAACCGCCGCCGCGCTCTCCCCCGCGCGCACCAAGCTCTGCCTGGCGCTGCTCGTGTTGTTAGGTTTTTCGCTTGGCTGCTCGGAGTTCGTGGTCATCGGCATCGAGGGCGACCTGGCGACGGAGCTCGGCATATCGCTTGCCACCGCGGGCCAGCTCATCAGCGTGTTTGCGCTTGTCTACGCCATCGCCACGCCGGTGCTTGCGCTCAGCACGGGGCGTTTTCGCCGCTACCAGCTGCTCCTGTGCTACAGCATCGTCTTTGTGCTCGGCAACCTGGTCATGGCGTTGGCGCCCAACTTCCAGGTGCTGTTTATCTCGCGCATCATCTTGGGCTCCGTCTCGGGCGCACTGCTCGCCGTGGGTGTGACGTACATCCCCGAGCTTCTGTCCCCGCAGCAAACTTCGCTTGCCATCTCGGTGGTATATGGAGCGTTTTCCGTGGCAATGGTCTTTGTCACTTCGATCGGCAAGTTTGTGGCCGACACGCTCGATTGGCACGTGGCCATGTACGGCACGCTGACCTTTGCTGTTCTGATCTGCGGAGCGCTCGTGGCGTTTATGCCGCGCGCTGGGCAAACCGACGAGCCCGCCACTTTTCGCGAGCAGGCAGGTCTGCTACGCGAACCGAGCATCATCACCGGCATGCTCATCTTTTTGTTTGGCGTGGGCTCGGTCTATGTGTTCTACGGCTACGTGACGCCTTATCTTGAGCAGGTGCTGGGTATGGGCACGGTCGAAGCCAGTACCACGCTTATGGCCTACGGCGTATTCTGCCTGATCTCGAACATCCTGGGCGGATGGATCGATGCGCGCTTTGGCATGAAGGCGCTACTCGTGACGTTTGTGCTGCAGGCTGCGGCGTTACTCGGGCTGTTTGCCGTGGGCGGCACCATGCCGCTCGCGCTGGTCTTTGTCTTTAGCTTGGCGTTGCTCATGTACCTGTTCTCGGTATCGTGCATCACGCACTTTATGGATGTGGCACGCAGCCGCCATCCCAAGTCGATGGTACTCGCAAGTTCGGTTGAGCCCATGGCGTTTAACGTTGGCATTTCGTTTGGCACCGCAGTGGGCGGCGCCGTGGTAAGCAGCATTGGCATTGCGTACGTGGGCGCAGTGGGCGCCGCGTTCTCGCTTGTGGCCTGGGCGCTCACGCTGGTGACGATTAAGTTGGCTCGCTGGGAGCGTCGCCGCGGATAGCGCAATTGCAGCCAAAAGACGCAGCGCCGCCCGCCATCTTCTGACCGCCTGGCGTTCGCTCCTGCAGCCATGCAACACGTCGCCCGCCGCCCAAGTCAGCATCTTTCCCGGCGCTATTTAACCACGCAAAACGCATCCTGTTAAGATTATCGCTATCGTTTTTCGCAATCTGAAAATCGATAGAATCGCAGGTAGAGCTTTCGTAGTCTGAAATGGTCAATCCACACGAAAGGGGTTTACCACATGGACAAGAAAGCAGTTGTAATCGCCGGGGCCGGCAGCACCCACACCCCCGGCATCATCCAGAGCCTATTGCAGAAGAAAAACGAATTGCCGCTGCGCAAACTCGCCCTGTACGACATCGACGAGAAGCGCATGCATCTCGTCTACGACATCATGAAGCAGTTCATCGAGCAGGAAGCTCCTGACATTGAAGTTGTCGTGACGGCCGATCCCGAAAAGGCATTCACCGATGTCGACTTCGTCTTCGCACAAATCCGCCAGGGCGGCCTTCAGATGCGTCGACAGGACGAGCGCATCCCTCTCAAGTACGGTTGCGTGGGACAGGAAACCTGCGGCGCCGGCGGTTCGATCTCCTATGGCATCAGGTCCATCCCCGGCGTCTTCGAACTCGTACGCTACGCCAAGAAATACAGTCCAGACGCCTGGATCCTCAACTATTCCAACCCCGCCGCAGTTGTCGCCGAGGCCACACGTCGCGAGTTTGACAACGACCATATCCTTAACATCTGCGATATGCCCACGGCTATCTTGCTCTCGTACTCTAAGATGCTCGGACTTCCCAGCTGGCGCGATATCGACCCCATGTATTTTGGACTCAATCACTTTGGCTGGTTTACCAAAATCTACGACAAGCAGGGGCGCGATCGTCTGCCGGAGCTCCGTCAGATGATTCTCGAGCACGGCATGGCCGTGAGCGACAAGCATCACAAGGACAAGGACTGGATGCATACCTGGGGTCAATACGTCAAGATTGTGAAGGACTATCCCGAGTATCTGCCCAACAGCTATCTGCAGTACTACCTGTACTCCAAAGACATGGCAGATGACATGGACCCCAACTGGACGCGCGCCGACAACGTCATCAACGGACGCGAGAAGGAGATGTTTGCCGAGCACGACAAGTACCTGGCAGATCCCGCCAATTACAAGAGCCCCGTACAGAGCTTCACGGTCTTTGGCGACTTTATCGTCGACGCAGCCGCCTCTATCGCCTACAACAAGTGCGAACGCTATCTCGTAATCGTCGAGAATAACGGCGCCATCCCCAATCTGCCCGACGACGCCATGGTCGAGGTTCCTGCCTACCTGCGCTCTTGGGGCCCCGAACCCATCAGCCAGCCTGCTATCCCCACCTTTTACAAGGGGCTTATCGAAGAGCAGAATGCCAGTGAGAAGCTCGCCGTCGACGCATATTACGAGCATTCCTACCAGAAGGCGCTCGAAGCCATCGCAATCAACAAGACCGTCCCTTCGACTACCGTCGCGCGCCAAATCCTCGACGACCTGATCGAAGCGAACGGCGATTATTGGCCGACCCTGTCCTAACTCCCCGCGCATCGAAGGAACATCATGAAAGAAAGCAAGCTCTACAGCGAGTTCCAGAGACTCGGCAAGGTGCTCATGGCGCCGGTCCTCCTCCTGCCCGTTTCCGGCATTTTGGTCGGTCTGGGCTCCGCCCTTTCCAATGCTAACCTCATCTCGCTCTGCCCGTTTTTGGGCACCGAGCCGATGGTGATCTTTAGCACGCTCATCAAAGCAGCCGGCAACGTTATCAATGGTAACATCTCGGTTCTCTTTGCGATCTGCATCGCCTACGGTTACGCCAAGGCCGAGAAGGCAACCGCCGCACTCTCGGGCTTCATCGGCTACATGACCATGAACACGATCATGGGTCAGCTGCTTATCCTGCTGGGCATCATCGATCCCGCCAACCTGCAGACCGGTCAGAACGCCATCCTGGGCGTAACCACACTCGACACCGGCGTATTCGGCGGCATCATCATCGGCTTGGTAGTCGCGTGGATCCACAACCGATTCTATAAGGTGCAGCTTCCGCCGGTGCTCGGCATCTTCAACGGCACACGCTGCGTCCCCGCCCTCACCGTCGTTTTCGCGAGCCTGGTGGGCGTTGCGCTCGCCTTCGTGTTTCCGTTTGTGCAAACCGGCCTAAAGGCCGCCTCGACGCTCATCGATTCCACCGGGGTGTTTGGCGCGTTCATCTATGGCTTCTCCGAGCGCATGCTTCTGCCCTTCGGCCTGCATCATTTCATCTACCTGCCGTTTTTCTTCACTTCTCTGGGCGGTAGCATCCAAGTTGACGGCCAGACCGTCGAGGGTGCTGTCAACATCTACAACGCCATGCTCAACACGCCCGGCATGATGTACGACATCGACATCTCAAAATACGTCATGAACGGCAAGGTGCTGTTCGCCATGTGCGGCCTGCCTGCGGCGGCGCTCGCCATCTACCACTGCGCCCGTCCCGAGAATAAAAAGAAGGTCGGCTCCCTCATGATCGCCGCCGTTATTCCGGCCGCCATCATGGGCATAACCGAACCGCTCGAGTACTCCTTCCTCTTTGTAGCGCCCGTACTCTATGTGGTCCACGCCCTGCTGTGCGGCATCGCGTATGTACTCACCTACCTGGTACAGTTCAATGTGCCCGGGCCTTCCGCCTTCGGCGGACCGCTCCTCTCGTGGATCTTCAACGGCATCATGAACGCCGACAAAGGCTCCAACTGGTTCTGGCTTATTCCGCTCGGCATCGCCTACTTTGGGATCTATTACGTGCTGTTCCGCACCTTTATCAAGAAATTTGACCTCAAAACCCCGGGCCGAGAGGATGATGACACGCAAGCAGCGGATGACACGTCGGCCATCGACTCCAAAGCACCCGTCCAGGTAAGCGAGCTCATCCCGCAGATCGTGGAAGCCGTGGGCGGCACCGATAACATCTCGGGTGTCAACGCCTGCTTCACCCGCCTGAGGCTCAGCCTCAAAGACACCGCCCTAGTCAAGGACGATAGCGTCTTCACCAAAGAGCTCGGCGCCAGCGCCATCGTGCACGTTGGCGGCGGTGTTCAGATCGTTTACGGCAATAAAGCTTCTGTCTATAAAGTTGAAATGAGAGAATACTTGGGCATGGAATAAATCCCATCCCATAGCTTCACCACAATGCTCCGGAGATGGCTTATCCGCTCCGGGGCATTATTGTTTGGAGTGATTTGAATGTCGATGTACGAGGTCTATTCGAACCTCAGGTCTTGTATCGAAGACGTCGAGAAGGGCGGCAGCCTTGACGCCCACATCGCACTCTACGCCCTTTCCCATCACGACGAAATCCCAGAGCTCTCAATAGAAGAACTTGCCCGCGCATGCAATACATCGCCCGCGACCATCTCGCGCTTCTGCAGGCGCGTAAACGGCTCGAGCTTTCGATCGTTCAAAGAGCAAGTTGACGACTTCAACGCTTGGCTCCAGCGTGAGACAACCGAGGCAAGGGCTCATAAGCAAATCGATATACCCTGGTATTTCGATATCGTAGAGACCTCTTTGCTTGAAACAAAACGCCTGCTCACTGAAGATCGACTCGAGCGGGCCGTTGACTGGCTTCTCGATGCGCAAAATGTCTACATATACGGAAGCTCATTCTCCAATCTCGTCGCCCGCTCACTCTGCGAAAAGCTGAGCCGCGTAAACCGACTGTGCTTCTCATTTGGCTCCGTCAAGGGACAGGAGACGTCGCTCTGTTTGCTCCAACCCGACGATCTAACCGTCTTTGTATCGTTCTCGGGGAAGACGAGCCATATCTTCAATCTTTACGTTGAGGCCAAGCGGCGAGGTTGCCGCGTTATTTGGATATCGAGCAACATGGCATTCGATAACAACGGGGCGCGTGAGCTCTTGCTACCCGTGAGCGCGGAGTCACTCAGCGAGTACTCGACCGCCCTGGTAGAGGGCATGAACCTACAAAGCGCGGTTAACGCTCTGTATATCAGCTGTGCAAATCGACTTCGGGCGCAGCGCTAGCCGCAAACACGCTAGGACTGAAAAGAACGCACCTCGCCGTCGCAAGGCATCCGAACACACGATAGGCAGCGCCAAAAGAGAACAGCGAGCACATCATGTACTTGCCCATTCGCCCCAAAACAGCACAGGTCGGCGCCCGATTGAAGAATCGGGCGCCGACCTGTATTAATCTTGATCGTGTGTTTGGGGCGTTTATTCCATGCCCAGCAGCTCGCGCATCTGGGTTGCGTAGTTAGATGCCATGTTGCCGTAGACAATCTGCACGCCGCCGTTGACATGCACGATGCCACGCGCTTCGAGCTTTTCGGTAAACTCGGCGTCATCAACCACCTTGTCACAGTCATTGAGCTGGATGCGCAGACGGGTGAAGCAGGCCTCGACAGACTTAATGTTGTTGTCGCCGCCCACTGCCTCAACGATGGCGGGAATGAGGTCGCTGATCACGGTCTTGGGAGCCTTTTCGGCCTCATCGTCGGACTCTTCCTCGCGGCCGGGGGTCTTAAGGCCCTTCTTAAGAATGATGAACTTGAAGACGAAGTAGTACACCACGAAGTAGATGGGGCCGAGGAACAGGATAACCTGCCAGTTGGAACCCTTTGCGGCGCCCATGATGCCATTAAAGATAAGCGACAGGAGCGGGCCGCCGAAGGACGCGGAACCGGCCACGTTGAACTGCAGGATATAGGTCAGCGCATAGGCAAGACCAGCCATGAGAGCGTGGAACACGTAGAGGATGGGCGCGATAAACAGGAAGGAGTACTCGAGCGGCTCGGTAATGCCGGAGAGGATGCAAGGCACCACGATGGCGATCATGAGCGCTGCGGTCTTCTTCTTGTTCTTGGGAAGCGCCGTCTTATAGAAGGCGAGCGCAGCGCCAGGCAGGCCGAACATGGCAAAGATAACCTTACCGTTCATGACAAAACGGCTGACCTCGATGTTAAACGGCGTGCTGGGAGAGCCCAGGATCGCGTTGTAGATATTGATAGCGCCCTGAACGGACTGGCCATCGATGGTCTCGACGCCACCGAGCGACGTGAAGAAGAACGGTAAATAGACAAAGTGATGCAGGCCAAAAGGCAGGAGCATGCGCTCGCCGGCGCCATAGACAAATGCACCAAAGGCACCCGTAGTCTTGATGAACTCGGACAGCGCACCGAGAGCGTTCTGGATAAACGGGAAAATAAAGGACATGACCAATGCGAGGACACTGCATGAGAGCAGCGTTACCGCCGGGATAAAGCGTGTGCCGTTGAAGATGGAGAACACGGCAGGCAGCTCAATCTTGTAGTAACGGTTATGCAGGCATGCGACGATTGCACCCACCAGAAGACCGCCGATAACGCCCGTGTCGAGCGTGGTGATACCGAGGATCGTGCTCTGGCCCGTCGTAAGATTCGCGGGATCGATAACGCCAGTCGCCGTAAGGAACGTGCCCATCACGGAGTTCATGCACATGTAGCCCAAAAAGCCACAAAGCGCCGCGGTAGCCTTCTCGGACTTGGCGAAGCCATAGGCGAGACAAATCGAGAAGATAACCGGGATGTTGTTCATAACGATGCCGGCTGCGGCCTTAAGAATCGAAAAGAAAATCGCAAAGCCCGGAGCAGCAAGCCAGGGAACAGCTGCCGTAAGGGTGGGGCTAGTAAAGGCATTGCCAAAGCCCTGAAGGATGCCGGCGATTGGCAGGATAAGGACAGGCGTCATGAGGACTTTGCCCAGGCGCTGAAACTTTGCCAGCAGCTCATCTTTGTTCATGGGATACCCCTCTTAAAGAAACGGGGCGTGCAGTTCTACAACCCACACGCCCCATAACAGTTATCAAACGCTATGGAACTAGCTACTTAAGCTCCGGCCAGTAATCCTTATTGGCCTCGATGAGCTTATCGAGCACCTTACGCGCCTTTTTTGCGTCACCGACCAGACGATTAAGCGTGAGTGCCTGCAGGGCCTTCTCGTAGGAACCCTCCATCCAAGCCTCAACAGTCAGGCGCTCATAGGCGTACTGGTTCTCCATAAGACCGCGATAGAAGGTGCCGATCTTGCCAACAGCATAGGGCTGCGGGCCATTGGCGCCCACGCTTGCCGCGACCTCGACCATGGCGTCATCGGGCATACCCTCGATAATGCCGTTGTTGGGCACGATGACAATGAAGGTCTTGTTGGTGTTGCGATAAATGGCCGAGGTGATTTCCACGATCATATCGCCATGAGCATCGTTCTGCACAACCGAGGAGTTCTTTGCCGTGCCGACTTTGGCAACACGCTCGCACTCGGCGAACACGCGCTTCTCACGACCGTTGATAACCTCGTCGGAGCGAGTGTAGTCGGGATCGAGGTGAGCGACCTTGTACTCGGGATACAGATAGTACTGCAGATAAGTGTTGGGCAGATAGTCGGGGAAGTCCTCGAGCATGTCCTTGACCATGGCGTAGGTATCAAGCCAGGACTGGTCACGCTGCTCGGCATCGGCAGGAAGGAAGCCGTTCTTCTCCGTGTACTCCTTAATCTGCGGGACGAGGTCATGACCCTCTTCATCGTAGATGTGCTTGAACCAACCGAAGTGATTGAGGCCAAAGTACACGGGCTCCGTCTTGCTCATATCGCGACCGAGCAGGCGACCGTAAGAGCGCATGAGGTTGACAGGCTGGTCGCAGATGTTGAGAACGCGATGCTCATCGGGCAGGACGCGCTCGAGACCATATGCCACAATAGCAGCCGGATTGGTGTAATTGATAATCCAGGCCTCCGGGCTATGGGCGCGAACGTCGTTGACGATCTCAACCATGTCATGCATGGAGCGCATACCGTAAGCCATGCCGCCAGGGCCCACCGTTTCCTGGCCGATGATTCCCATATGCAGCGGAATCTTCTCGTCCTTGCTACGCATCTCGTAGCCGCCGGTACGAATCTGGCAGAGCACAAAGTCGACGTCGGTGTAAGCCTCGTCCTTATCGGTGGTGTAACCAAACTCCACACCGGGCTCCTCCTCGGCGAAGAGAATCTTGCCAAACTCGCCGATCGGACGCTGGCGCTCGGCATCGATGTCATAGAGCATCACGCGGTTCAGCGGCAGAATGTCCATGTGCTTGGTCAGGGCTTTAAGAATGCCAGGGCACCACGTGGAGCCGCCGCCAACGATCACAATATTGAGCTTATCCTTCATGTTCCGTCCCTCCAGGGTTGGCTGATCGGTGTTCTCGAAGACCTTGGGCTCCGCGGCTGTCCTCGGCTTGCTTCGTTTCGATTGGTATTTTGCGACATAAGGTCATTTGCGAGTCCCCGTGTGGGCCAATGCGAAACGGGGACACATGATTTCGCTCACGACACAGATATGTGTAGGCAGACACGCGCGTTTTCCCAGTTCATGGGCAATAGGCAATCTTGACCGATTACCGATTTCTCACCTGGCTACACAAAGCGGTACCATATGTACGGCGAGGTGCGAGGGGCTGAAACATCTTATGAAAGATCAAGAATCTTTTTATGATCATGTGCGAGCTGGCGAGAGCAAGCTCAACGATCTCGAAAGCGAGATCATGCGCTACATCATCGAGCTGCGTGATGATATTGACGATGTCACGCTTAAGAGCGTTGCCGAACGGTTCTTCGTCGCTCCCAATACAATCGTCAGGCTTGCCCACAAGCTTGGCTTCTCGGGGTTTACGGAGCTCAAACAATCGTATTCCGCCTCGCTCGATCGCAATCGATTCACTATCGAGGCACTTCCTCTTGATACCCAGCTCGTACAGACCAAAGATCTGCTTAACGACCGGGTCATCGATTCGGTTGTGAGTCTTATCCAGGACGCCTCGCATATCGTCTTCTTCTGCTCGGGCTTTTCGAAATACCCGTGCCTCGAGATGGCTGAAAAGCTCAAAATAATGGGCAAGAATACCGACACACTCAGTGAACGCCACGTCATGAGGCATTACGCAGAACTCCTCGGCAAAAACGACCTGGTCTTCAGCGTTTCCGTAAGCGGCGAGACGCAGGTGTCTATTGACGCCACATCGATAGCCAAAACGCGCGGATGCAAGGTTGTCACGCTCACCGGCTTTTCTCGAAATTCTCTCTCGAAACTAGCCGACTACCCTATCTACACCGTGCAAAAAGAAATCCGCTTGGGCAGCATGGACCTCGACAGTCGATTGATGTTCTATTACGTTTTCGAATTGATATTTGAGCGCTACTTCAAACTGGCCAAGAAATAAAACTTGGCATGCGCCCGGCTTCGACTCTTTAGCAGCCTTCTATATGAAAGGTATCGCCTTGCGCAACGCGTACTGTTTATCTGCCACGGCAATATTTGACTAAAGGAGTAAACCGCCTCATAAATGAGTGGTTTGCCCCTTTCATCTTGCTGCTATGCAACTTTTTCACAACTTTTGAGTGCTGGAATTCGCCCCTAGACGCGTCTTTTAGCCATCGCATCCCGCAGCGCCCGAAGCACTTCGATTGCCACGGGCAGCTCGCCGACCTCGAACGAATCCAGGATCTCTCGCACCTCTAACGAAAGCGTCGACTTATCAGGCCTCGGCTCGTCGGACAGCAGCGCGTCGGCGCCGACCGAAAGCTCCTCGGCAATCTTCGATAGCACGGGCAGGCTCAGCTTAGTGTTTCCGGTCTCGATATGGCTCATATGCGTGACGGAGATGCCGACCTTTCCTGCCAGCGCCTCCTGCGACATCCCGCAGGCCTTACGGTACCGCCGTATGCGTTGGCCTATTTCGAAATACTTCACACTATCACCGCCCATACGAATCAATCTGACTTGAATCGTATGGGCATTTTTCTGCAAGTATAATAAACTGAAAGGGCTAATTGTTGCCTATGTAGTTCAATTATGAGCAATAGTCAGCATTCCGAAAACGGGTGCGCCGAAGGCGCACCCGCATATCGAGGAGAGGGGTAAAGACTGTGGGGGAACAGACGGCAGATCTGCTGTCGGGAATCACGACCGCGCACGACCTGATGCATCGCGTGGTCAATCTGCAAAATCGCATCAACCAACTGACCACGCAGTTCTCGCAAAAGACAGCAAGGAAGACCAAGCGGTATCCCGTGCTCTATGCCATAGCCGGTTTCCTCATCGCCTTCACGCTCATCACGAGCACGCCGCTCTGCGCGCTCACGTATCCGTTCTCCCTCCCGTTCTACGCGACCGGAGGACCGGACCTCCAAAGGGACGTCTGGAATGCCATAAACCTGATCGTCTCCGCCGTCATCGGCGTGGTCCTCTACCTGGTCATCGCCAAGGCGGCCGACACGTCCCGCGCCCACCGCAACGTCTATATCGACAACAACAACGCCGTGGTCGACGCAAATAACCAGGCGCTCGCGCAGAGCATCGAGCAAACCAAGCAGGAGATCTTCACCGTGTAGCAACGTTGGGCGGCAGAGGTCGCGCCGTGGTACCCCATGGACTATGACAACACCGCAGCCGTCGACTTCTTCCTCTCCGCCGTGCGCAACCATCGCGCCACCACTGTGCAGGAGATGGTGAACCTCTACGAGACCGAGATGGACCAGCGACGCATGGAGGCGGGGCAGCAGGAGATGCTCAACCAGCAGCGCATCGGCAACATGCTCCAGATCGACAACCTCTTTATGCAGGGGCAGATTCTCAACCAGGCCCAGCAGATCAACGCGAACACCGCAAGCACGAGCAGGAACGTCGATTGGATCGCGCGCGATGTGTTCGGCAAACGCAACGGACTGTAACCGGCCGATTTAACGAAAACGTAAACCCAAAAGAAAGGAAAAGGGAAGATGAAATCAACGACATGGAAAAGAGGGGTGCTGACCCTCGCGGGCGTGTTCGCCCTGTGCGTAGCACTGCTGTCCGGCGCGCGCGGCGCCTATGCCGAGGAAATTAGCGGCAACGGCTGGACGCTCAACGAAGGCGTGCTCACGTTGACGGCGGACATCCCCACGGCAACCACATATGACTGGACGCAGTACGCCTCGCAGATCACAGAGGTCAAGGTTGCCGAGGGCGTCACGGAAATCCCCGGCACCGCGTTCGCCTCGTACGGTAGCGTCCAGTACAGCAACCTGCATAAGGTGACGCTGTCCTCCACGGTGAAGACCATCAGGATCTCCGCATTCGCGGACAACCCTAGCCTCACCGAGGTCCATCTGAACGATGGGCTGGAGCGCGTGTGGAACTGCGCATTCCAGAATGCGGGATTCACCGAGATCAAGCTGCCCGCAAACGTCGACTGGTATTCCGATGTCTTCGTCTACTGCAAGAAGCTCACCTCGGTGACCATTCCCTCCGGTTCCACATGGGGCGGCGGCGGCAACGCGCAGTTCTACGGCTGCACCAGCCTTGAGAACGTGCATGTCGAGGAGGGCGTGACCGAGATCCCCGACCAGTTCCTCAACCAATGCGACAGCCTCAAGAATGTCTGGATCCCCAAATCCGTCACGGCCATCCATTCGACGCCCATTCTCAACTGCCGCATCATCGGCTACAAGGGGACCGAGGCGGAGCGCTATGCGAAGTGGCGTCAGGAGGTCGGCGTGAACACCGTTGAGTTCCATGCCATCGACGGCGACGCGCACGAAGGTACTTGGAAGGTCACGATCCCCGCGACCTGCACCGCGCCCGGGCAGGAGCAGCTGACATGCGATATCTGCGGGGCCGTCCAGACGCGCGAGATCGCGGCGACCGACCACACATGGGACAAGGGCACCGTGACTACCGAGCCCACCGCGACGAAGGAGGGCGTGCGCACCTACACCTGCACCAAATGCGGCGCCACCAAGACCGAGACCGTCGCCGCCCTCGGGACGTCGACCGAGCAGAAAAAGCAAGCGCAGGCAAACGGCTCGAATGGCTCGAACGCAAAAACCGGTGCCAAGAACGGCGAGCTGCCCAAGACGGGTGACAACATCCTCCCCTTCCTCGCAACGCTCGCAGTATCCTTGGCGCTCATCTCGGCCGGCGTCTTCATGGAGCGCATGCGCGCCTCAAAGTAATTTCTCAAGAGCGAACAGACATCACGGAGGAAGGAAGCGGGATAAGAGATGGCTGACAGATCCGGCAAAAAGAAGCGGGCGGCACTGTGGGTGGCGATAGGTATCGCGGCGGTGGTCGCCATCTGCTGCGGAGGCGCCTATCTATATCTCTCGGCGCAGGTGTCCAAGACCTACGGCGTTCCCCTCGTCGTAAACGCCGAAGGGCTTGACACGCGAAAGGGCACGAAGATCACCATCCATGCCACCGGAAAGGACTCCTCGGGCAACAGTGTGGACAGCGTGTTCCACGCGGGGTCGGACTCTTCGGACATCGCCCTCAGGCCGGGAGATTACCGCCTTGCGATCGAGGCGTCACCCATCGCGGCGGACGGAACCATCTACGACACCAAGGGCGCGTCCACGAAGGTCAGCATCGACAAGGACGGCAAAGTCAACGTCAAGAAGGAAATCACCATCAAGCCTGTCCCCGCAGAAGAGGTGACGGACGCGCAGATCGATGCGGCATATAAGGCAGCAAAGGACAGCGGCATAAGCTTGTCAAAGCTCGACAAGCTCAAAGAGAAGGCACAAAAGCGCAGGGACGACGCCGTGGCAGCCAAGAAGGCCGAGGAAGAGAAAAAGACCGACGAGGCGAATAAGAGCACCGAGGCGAGCACTTCCGAGAGCGAGCAGACGTCAACGGACCAGGCATCCAGCGGTGGCCATTCGTTCACGACCGACTACTTCTACGTGGACGTGCCGTCCGATTGGAAGCAGAACGAGTGGAGCGTGACCCAGCTAGACGACCACACGTGGCAGATTTCGCACAAACCGGCCAACGACTACGGCGGCGCAATCTGCATCGCCGTTGCGAAAGATAACCCGTGGCCGGTATACGGCACGCAGGAACTCGGCGCGACCGGCACCGGACTGAACGTATATGTCGGCAACGGGGCGGGAGACGGCCTGGAGAAGTACCTGACGATCGGGCTCACCAAGTCATGGGACCCGAACGATCCCAACTCCGTCCGCGGCGACGGCATGACGAACTCCCAATTCCAGGATCAGCTCAACGCGAGAGAGTGGCTCAAGGCACAGCAGGAAAGCCAACAACAACAATAAGTTGCATAGGGACAAGCCGAACGGCTCCGGAATCTTTACCGGGGCAGTCGTTCGACTTGCCCCCTTCCCATCAAAGCCGACGGGAAAGCATCGAGCAACAAGCTAAATCGACAAAGCAAGCGAACGCAAAAGGAGAAAACAACCATGAAGCAGTACACGAGGAGAGAGGCGCTCAAGCTATTCGGTATCGGGACGGTTGCCGTCGCGGGCCTTGGGCTGACCGGCTGCAACGGCTTAGGCGAAGGCACGGGCGGCGGCGCTCAGAAGTCGAGCGAGCCCGTGCCTGCTTCGCAGGCTTTCGGCCAGGCGGGCGTATGGATGGTCTACGGCGACCACGAGCAGATAGGAAAGAACACAAGCGTCTGGAGCGTACTTGTCTTTGACGGCAACGGGAACGTCACCGTCTACGATACGCACGGCTTGGCGATGAACGGCGGCACGTCCTACGATGGCATCACGTTCGGTGACCTCGACGGGATGTCGAACAACGAAATCATCGACCTCGCCAAGCAGAAGGCCCGGGAGAACTTCGACGCCGCCAAGCAGTCCGCCATCGACGAGACCAACGAGGAAATCGAAAACCCTGTCAGCACCGAATACGGCGCAAATGTCGCGGCAGGCCAGAAGGTCAACGAGGCCGCCGAGTACCAGGAGCCGGAAGCCGTGCCGTTCACCCTCAGGCTCGAGACGGATGACACGGGAAATATCGCCGCATCAGAAACGCTCAGCTTCGAGTACCAGTCTCTGAACGGCTCGCATTTCTACTCAGGCTCACATATCGGCAGCCATCCCGACAGATACGCGGACGAGGCGCTTTACGAGACCAAGCAAGTGGACATCGACCTTTCCGCGCCCACCTACTCGACCACCCAGACCGTCTATGGCACGACCTTTAGCGGTTACTCCGGCCTCGCCACCGTCGTGAATGAGGGGCACGTGGGCTTCACGTGGGACACCCCCGATACCGAAGGGATAGAGGTGGACTAGGCAATCGATACACACGGATATAGCCCGATGGCAACTCGGGCTATATCCGTGAAATAGAAAGGAGCAAACATGGAGGAACAGGCAAGTTTGTTGCCAGGCGTTGCCACGGCGCACGATTTGATGCATAGGGTGGTTAGCCTTCAGGAACGAATCAACCAGCTCACCACTCAGTTCGCCGCCAAGACGGAAAAGAAGACCAAAAGGCACCCCGTCCTCTACGCAATCGGGGGCTTCCTTATCGCGTTCACGCTTATCACGAGCACGCCACTTAAGGTAATAACGTATCTCCCCACCCTTCCGTTCTTCTCGATGGGAGGCCCGGAGCTTCAATTGGCGGTCTGGAATATCGTGAACCTCATCGTCTCAGCTATTATCGGTGCGATTCTATACAAGGTCATAGCGAAGACGGCGGACAAAAGCCGCTCCCAGAAAAATGCCGCGATTGACCAAAGCAACCAACAGGTTGAAGCCAACAACCAGGCCCTAGCCCAGAGCATCGAGCAAACCAAGCAGGAGATTTTCGCCGTACAGCAGCAATGGGCTTCGCAGGTCGCCCCGTGGTACCCCATGGATTACGACAGCATCGAAGCCGTGGATTTCTTCCTTGCTGCCGTGCGCAACCATCGCGCCACCACCGTGCAGGAGATGGTCAACCTCTACGAGACCGAGATGCACCAGCGCCGCATGGAAGAGGGCCAGCAGCGGATTCTCAACCAGCAGCGCATCGGCAACATGCTGCAGATAGGCAACCTGTTCATGCAGGGGCAGATTCTCAATCAGGCTCAGCAGATAAACGCGAACACCGCCAGTGCGAGCGGCAACCTCGACTGGATGGCTCGCGCGATGGGAAAGCGCTAGGTAATGACGCGGTTGACATAACGAGGTAACTCGAAACCACCATGAAGGAAAAGGGGATGGATAATGAACGGATTATCCCAGTGGGCGCGCTCGCATAAGCCCCAAGCCGCAGCGATAGCCGCTGCGATCGTTGTTGCGACCGTTGTTGCGATAGCCGTGGCAAGCGGGGCGTTCGCAACGTCCGAGCAACAACCAGAACAGCAGGAGTCAAGAACTGTCGATGTGACCCTCAACGTCACGGCCGACAACGGTTGGGACGAGAACTCCACGCCCGCCATCGCCCACATCGAGGGCAACGATGTGGACTTCTACCACGCGGTGACCCCTGATGCCGATGGCAACAAGGGCACTTCCACGGTCGCGCTCGCCGAGGGCGACTACACCGTGAGCTTCGTCAGCCCCGTCAACTCCGACGGTTCCGCATTCGACATCTACGACACGGGTGCCCCCGTCGACATCACCGTCGATGCCGACGCGAAGACCGCACCTGCGGTCAACTGCCCTATGGCGCAGATTCCCGCTGACAAAGTCACCGACGAGATGCTCGCGGACATCGTCAACAAGACCAAGGACGCCATCGAGAACGGCGACGAGACCTTGAAGGGCAATGCGGGCACCGGCATCCTCGACAAGCTCGATGGCAACGTCGCCAAGAACCCGAACGCGAGCGACAAGACCAAGCAGGAGGCGACTGACGCCGACAAGGAAGTCGATGTCAACAAGGAGCCTGCCCAGACGACTCCGTCTGCCAAGACTGACAACGCTAAGGCTGACAGCAACAACGCTGGTTCTCATTCTTCCAACGCTGGTTCTTCAAACTCTGGTTCGGCTTCCAGCAAGCCTTCCAAGCCCGCCCATACGCACACCTGGGTGAACCATACGGCTACCCGCCAAGTCTGGGTAAGCAACTGGGTTGATGTGCCCGACTACGAGACCAAGACAATCTATGGCGGACAACTCTACACGGAACAACCTGACGGAACATGGCTCGGCAACGGAGAGACGTACTGGTTCTACACCGATGCCGACTTCGAAGCATTCAAGAACCTTATCTTCGAAAAGATGAAGACCGAAGGGTATTGCGGCAATTACGTGAACCGCACTAAGACCGAGAAAGTACAGGTAGGCTCCCACAAGGAAGACCACGGTTCCTACAGTACCGAAACCTACGTGGACTACGTGTATTGCACCTCGTGCGGTGCTCGTCAGTAAACAATCCACATCCGGACAGCAAATCCTACCCAATCACAGAAGATAGCCAATCGTCTTCGAGGAGGAAGGCGGTCGCAAAGCGGCCACCTTCCTCTTTTTTACTCCGCAAAAATGAGAAATGGCATCTATGCGGAAGACGCGAAAGTAGATCAACGACAGCGCTCTGCCCTATCGAGGGCTCTTGATGGTCTCAGAGCGGATCGCGTTGAGACCCTATCGCATCCCGCGCCCGCCAAAGGTCCTTTCATGGGTCTTTCAGCGGGCGCTTAGTGGGCTGCTAATGGGATACTGACGGGCAAGAGCGAAAAGATGCCTTCGGCATCGAGTGCCTCCAAAGTGAAAAGGAGGTACACACATGAACAACAAGCCATTAGAACCCAACAGCCCCCAGGAGGAGGCCATGTGGAGGGCGCAGGTGCTCAGGCGCACCGCCCGCATCTGCTCGGCGAAGGCCAAGGAGCTTGAGCGCATGGCGAAGGTGGACGGCAACGCCCCCATGCGCGATAGCGGCACCCTGAAGGACGTGCTCAAGCGCATCGACAACGTGATGGAGTGGCGGTTCGTGAACGCTCTGGGCGAGATCGTCCTCGACGGGGACGTCCTCGCGGAGAGCATCGACTGCGAGGCCCTGCGCACCATGCGCTACTGCGTGGCGGAATACCTCAAGCGAATCGAGGAGCGGGAAGCGGAGGAGAAAAGCGATGAGTGACTACGGCATCAAGACCTACGCCGACCTCGCCGAGACGTGCGGGAACATGGTGCTCGCAAACGAGATGGCAAAACGCCCGCTTGAGCTTGTGAGCGGGGACTGGGCGCCGTGGGAGGAGATTTTCCAGTGGTACATCATACAGGACCCGTCGTTTGTCATGGATCACACGGGCGAGCCGGTGTTCTACGACGAGGAGCTTGACCTGTACGTCCTTGGGGTAAATCATCTAGGCACAGCTTGGCGGCTCGTGCCCGCTCCGATAATCTACGACTGAAACGACGCCGAAGGGCGCAGCGAAAACAATCGCTGCGCCCTTTATTTTTTGCTCCGCGCGCACTCAAGACGCGCTTTCTACACGTCGTCACTTTACGCCTGAACTTGTAGAAAATCCTCCGAGAAGATCGCCCCGTTTATGGGGCTTGCCGAAGCGCTTTCTACAACTGTCGCAATCTTCGACAAATCCAACCCCTGAAACATGCCTTGTTTTCTACAGCGTTTCACGCCATATATCAGGGGAAATCGCCTTGGCTCCCTCCGCTATACGCTTCGGGGGCAAAAAAGGCAAAAGGGCATAAGGGGGACTGACGCAGCGTGCGCTGCGGTCGGCATAGCCGACAGTCCCATGCCCAACGCCCGCGTACTTCATACAAATAAACCCACGAGCATCGAGCGAAGCGAGATGCGCACGGGCGAAGGACATGCGTATGGAGACCCCGTGAATCTCGAAATATAGCACTGACTTTTTTTCTCCTCATTTATGAACGGATGCAATCAAAAATACTGCTTTATCAGGGTTTTCTCGATTTGCTGATGCGCAACGGTGCGGGTACTCTCGGGTCGAATTGAAATTGCGTTGCAAGCAACGCCGATTGAAAAGGAGGCTCGAATGAGCAAGGAGACAAGTGTTCGGGATGCGTCTGAGAACCCTGTGTACAGCATGCTCGAAAATGCCATGTTGGTCGTTGACGAAGAGGAGACAAAGAAGTTTCTTGGGGCAACCAGGCTTTTGCAGTTGATGGTAGACAGCGGTGATGGCATCGGGCCTGCGCATCTTCGTCACTGCTATGACTCATCTCATCGCTATTACTTTGTAAGCGATCTGCTGTATTGGAACACGAATCGTCGCTAGGGTTCTCGAAAGCAATCCCGCGCAGCCCGTACCACTAGCAATTATGTGCCCCGATGCACCAGCGAAGCAGCATCGGGGCACATCCATAAGGAGAGGAGGTGACAAGAGTGCCCACGAGGAAAGACAGCAAGGGGCGCATCCTTCGCCAAGGAGAGGGGCAGCGCCCGAACGGCCAGTACTATTTCAAGTTCAAAGATGTGAAAGGCAAGACGAAGTACAAGTACTCATGGACGCTTACCACGCACGACCTCCCTCCCAAGGGCAAAAAGTCGGGGCCGTGCCTCCGCGAAATCGAGAAGCGGGTGCAACGCGATCTGTTTGACCGCGTTGCGCCAAGCGGGATGACCGTTCTCGAATTGGTTGAAAAGTACGTCGCGACCAAGACGGCGGTGCGCCCGACTACGCGCGCGGGCTATAAGACGGTTACGAACTTTCTCGCCAAGGACGCGTTCGGAAGCAGGAAAATCGGCGATATAACGACGCTCGACGCGAAGAATTGGCTCATCTATCTTCAAGGCGAGCTCGGGAAAAGCTACAGCGCGATTCACTGCATTCGAGGAGTGCTTCGCCCAGCTTTCCAGCTTGCGGAGGAAGACGACCTCATCAGGCGCAACCCGTTCAACTTCGAGCTCGCCACCGTGCTCGTCAACGACTCCATTGCGCGCGAGGCCTTGTCCCCACGGGACGAGCGCAGGTTCCTCGATTTCATCAAGGGAGATAAGCATTACTCGCGATACTACGAAGCGTTCTACATCCTCTTCAACACGGGGCTGCGCATCTCGGAGTTCTGCGGTCTCACAAAATCTGACCTCGACTTCGAAAACGGAAGCATCCGCGTCAACAAGCAGCTGCAGAGGGGCAGCGATATGAGGTACTACATCGAGCGCCCCAAAACGAAAAGCGGCGAGCGATACGTGCCCATGTCCGAGGAAGTCAAAGAATACTTCAAGGCAATCCTTCAAAAGCGTGCCAACCCACCCGTCGAGCCCGTCGTTGACGGGGTAAGCGGATTCCTGCTTCTGGACAAAAACGGCATGCCGAAGGTTGCGATGCACTGGGAGAAGTACTTCCAGCTCTCCCTCCGCAAGCACAATAGCATTTACAAGAAGGGGCTTCCCAAGATTACCCCGCATGTCTGCCGACACACGTTCTGCTCCAAGATGGCTCGCAAGGGGATGGACCCCGCGAAGCTCAAGTACATCATGGGGCACTCGGACATTAGCGTGACATACAACACGTACACCCACCTTGGATTCGAGGACGTGAGGGGCGACATCCTCCGCATGACGGATGGTGCCGCGTAAGCTAAAGTGTACGAAGTTGTAAATCCGCGAGGTTTACAACCGAATTTACAACTTTTGCGGCGGAAAATATCCGCTCATACACGAGTCGATTCGGGATTCCGCGACTGGGCGATGACATACGAACAGCATTTATCACCTGCGGAAATCCTGATATATGAGAGGAAGTCCAAGGATGCACAGAATCATGTTCTTATGCCACGGTAACATCTGCCGCTCGACGATGGCCGAATCCGTCATGAAGGATCTCGCGCGACGGCATGGAGCGGCAGACCGGTTCGTCATCGCATCCGCCGCGACGAGCACGGAAGAAATCGGCAACGACATCCATCCGGGAACCAAGCGAGCCCTCATCCGACATGACATACCCTTCGAGAAGCGAGGCGCTCGGCAGCTGCAACGAGGCGAGATAGGCGCATGGGACCTCTTCATAGGAATGGATGAGGAGAACATGCGCGGAATCAAGCGCATCCTGGGTCCGAGCGCCGCGTGCAAGGCTCATAAGCTCCTCGAGTTCTGCGGTCGCACGGACGATGTCGCGGATCCGTGGTACACAGGCGACTTCGAAACGACCTACCGCGACGTGTTCGACGGCTGCGCGGGGTTGCTCGAAAATCTGCTGGAACGGAACGCCTAACAGCGGGTCAGCCCACGACGAGGCGCACCGCAAACAGCACGGCGAGGAACGCCAGGTTCCATGCCGTGAAGAGGGCCAGATAACGACCCTTTGAGCGAGGCAGGGCGAACGCGACCTGCTTATAGGAGATAAGGCTCGCCATCGAGGCGATGAGGGTGCCCAAACCGCCCAGGTTGGTCCCGACGATGAGGGCCGCCCAGTTCGAGGTGAAGCCCGATAGCAGGATAGCCGCCGGCACGTTCGAGAGCACCTGGCTCGCGACGACGGATACGGCGAGCTCGTGCCCTCCCACCACGCGCGCGATCAGGGCGTCGACCGCTTCGATGCGGCCCATGTTGCCCACAAAGATGAAAAACGCGATGAAGGTGGCGAGCAAAGCGTAGTCGACATGCAAAATCGCCCCGCGATCGACCGCAAGCCCGACCGCCACCGATGCGACGACCGTAACCTGAAACGGCAAGACGCGCGCAACGGAGAGCAGCGCGCAAGCAAATACGACGGCCCAGGGGACAACGCGCGTAGCGGAGATGCGCCCAGCAGTCCCCTGGGGCGCCACGGCCTCCGGCGAACCAGCGGGCACCTGCGCGAAGGCGAAAACCACGAGCACGAGCATGACGAGGGCGGCAAGCGTATACGGCAGCATGAGCAGCAGGAAGTCCGCGAGCGATAGGTGCGAGACGGAGTAGAGGTATAGATTCTGAGGGTTGCCGACCGGCGTGAACATGCTCCCCAAGTTGGCCGCGACCGTCATCATCACCACCGTGAAGCATGTGAGGCGCTCCGACTCCAGCGGGCGGAGCGCGAGTAAGGCGAGGGGAACGAAGGTGACCAGCGCGACATCATTGGTGATGAGCATGCTGGAAAAGAACGCGAGAAGGGTGAGCGCGAGACTAAGCCTGCGCGGGGAGCGCGCCACGGCGAGTAGCCGCTGGCACGCGACGGCGAACACGCCAAGGCGCGTGAGCCCCGCCATGATGACCATGAGGCTGAACAGCATACCGATCGTGCGCAGATCGATGTAGCCCAGATATCCGGCATCGGGAGGAGCGGCGGCGCACGAGAGGGCTGCGAGCACGGCAGCCACCGCGAGCACCGGGTCGCGACGCACAAGCTCGCCGACGCTGATCCCGCCTCCGCGCAGCAACGACATGACCCACATCCTCCCCGTCAGCATTCTTCCAAAGCTGCAAAAGTATACAACTAGACCCCGTAGCGCATCAGCCCTCGCTCGTCTCCTCCAGACGGGCGGCAACCGAAACGCGGTCAAACTCCACGCCCTCGCGATCGAGCTCGTTATCCCAAGGCGCATCCGAAAGGGGTGTTCCAAGTTTCGCCCCGAAACACTGATAAACGAGAAGGGAGGTGGAACCGATGACTGGCTCAGCGCCCAGGAAGACCCGGGCGATGATGTACGAGCAGCAGCTCTGTCATCTGCCCGCCTCAGTGGACGAGATGTACTGGCGCATCGAGGCGCTGGCGTCCATCGAGTCGCGCGTCTCCAAGGCGCGCTCGCACAGCAACATCAAGATCCTCCTTGACGATCTGCTTGAGGGAAGGATCGACAGGAAGGGTCTGATATCGCAGCTTTCGGGCTCCGAGTACGCTCGCACCAAGCGCCAGATAGAGGACGTGTACGCCCGCCGCCTTCAGGTGAGCGCAGCCGAGTGGCGCGCGAAGATGCGAGACGAGGGAAGGCGCGTTCAGACCATCTGGATTTTCGGCCCCGCCGGGACAGGCAAGTCCAGCCTCGCCAAGCAGTACGCGCAGAGCAAGGGCGAGCCCTTCTTCGTCTCCGGGTCGACGCGCGATGTCTTTCAGGGGTATGCCGGGCAGCACACCATTATCTTGGATGAGCTGCGGCCCTCGTCCATACCCTATGCGGACCTTCTTAGGGTTACGGATCCCTATGCTATCGAGCACGAGGTCATGGCCCCCGCCCGCTACGCCGACAAGGCTATCGCGGCAGACCTTATCATCGTCACCACTCCGTACAATCCGATGGAGTTCTACTGCGGGCAGGTGAGAGGGGCCACGGTCGGGCGGCCCAACGACGATATCGACGGCTTCGGGCAGCTCGAAAGACGGCTTTCCCTCGTCGTGGAGATGCAGCAGAAGGAGATATGCCTCTCGGAGTTCAGGGTCGAGCTTGGGACGTATTGGCACGCCGATGGATCATCCCGGCCGAATCCCTATTCGAGCTTCGCACGTGGATCGTCCGGCTCGGGTGACTCGGCGCACCTCTACGAGGCCCTGCTCGATTCCGGCACCGTCACGGCAGACTAACAATTCGGGCCCCGTGCGATAGAATTCAGCTATCGCATTGGGGCTCTTTTCTTCTATGGAAAGGAGCCAAGGGATGGCTACTAGAAAGGACATGAAGGGGCGCATCCTCCGTCGCGGGGAGAGCCAGAGGAAGGACGGCCGCTACTGCTTCAAGTACGTGGACGCAAAAGGCAAGACGCGCAGCGTCTACTCGTGGACCTTGACAACCCATGATTTCACGCCGAAGGGGAAGAGGCCGGGCCCGTGCCTGCGCGAGCTTGAGCAGCGGATCCAGCGGGACCTCTTCGACAACGTTGCCCCCGAGAACATGACCATTCTCGAGCTCGCCGCCAAGTACACGGAGACCAAGACGGCAGTGAGGCCGACCACGCGAACCGGGTACAAGACGGTGCTCAACTTCCTTGCGGGCAACGAGTTCGGCGGCAGGAGGATAAGCGACATCACGACCCTCGACGCGAAGGAATGGCTCATTTCCTTGCAAAGGGATCACGGGAAGCGCTACAGCTCGATCCATACCATACGCGGCGTTCTGCGACCGGCGTTCCAGCTCGCGGAGGAAGATGACCTCATTCGCCGAAACCCGTTCAATTTCGAGCTTGCGACCATTCTTGTGAACGATCAGGTTGCGCGTGAGGCGCTGACCTCCAAGCAGGAGAGGAGGTTCCTCGACTTCGTTAGAGGCGATAGCCACTACTCCCGCTATTACGACGCGTTCTACATCCTGCTGAACACGGGGCTCCGCATCTCCGAGTTCTGCGGGCTCACGGTGGGGGACATCGATTTCGAGCGCGGGAGCGTCTGCGTCAGCAAGCAGCTTCAGCGCTCCAGCGACATGCGTTACTACATCGAGCGGCCGAAGACCAGCAGCGGCGTGCGATACGTTCCGATGTCCGAGGGCGTTGCGGAGTGCTTCAGGAGGGTGGTCGCGAACCGTCCCAAGCCGCCGATGGAGCCCGTGGTGGACGGTGTGAGCGGGTTCCTGTTCCTCGACAAGAACCAGAAGCCCCGTGTGGCGCTTCACTGGGAGAAGTACTTCCAGTATGCCGTGGCGAAGCACAACCGCATCTACAAGGACGAGCTGCCGAAGATCACTCCCCATGTTTGCCGCCATACGTTCTGCTCGAAGATGGCGCGCAAGGGGATGGATCCCGTGAAGCTCAAATACGTTATGGGCCACTCCGACATCGATGTGACCTACAACACGTACACGCACCTTGGGTTTGATGACGTGAGGGAGGATGTGCTCCGGTTCGAGGAAGAGGTAGCATGAGCGAGTGGCGGCAAATCGTAAATCTTGGAGTATTACGACGTTTTTTACTACGATGAACGAGAGAAATAACCGCTCATATATGAATGGATTTGCCACTTCGGTTTGAGTGGGATAATTGGAACGACGCGATTTACCTGCGAAAACTCTGATATATGAGAGGTTTTGAGAAATGATAAAAATCCTGTTCGTCTGCCACGGCAACATCTGCCGTTCGACGATGGCCGAGTCGGTGTTTACCGAGCTCGTGCGCCGCGCTGGGCGCGAGGCGGAGTTTGTCATCGATTCCGCCGCGACTTCGACCGAGGAGCTTGGCAACCCGCCACACCATGGTACAGTCGCCAAGCTGCACGAAGTCGGGATTCCCGTCGTTGCCCACCGCGCACGCCAGGTGCGTCGCGCGGAGTATGGCGACTGGGACCACATTGTCTATATGGACGACGAGAACGCGCGTGGCCTGCGTCGCATCTTTGGCGACGACCCCGACGGCAAGATTACGCGCTTGCTCGATTGGACCGAGCGCCCCGGCGACGTGGCCGATCCCTGGTACACCGGCAATTTCGATGCCACGTACCGCGACGTGCTCGCCGGCTGCTCGGCCATGCTCGAGCAGATGTAGGCAGGCGAGGTCGCGGGCCACGCCTTCGGCGCGAAACAAGCGCGGATAATCTTCCACATGAAAAATGAGCGTGGGTTTTCTCCCACTTTGAGAGTTCAAGTACGCTCTAAACGGGAGAAAACCCACGCTCATGAATGTGACAAAGGGACTAGCCCTAGACCGGCTTGACCTCCAGCTTTATCCCCTCGGCGCAGGAGTCGCCCAAAACATCCGAAAGGGCCCAGGTCGCATATAGCGGCAAATAGAGAACTGCTCCGTCGCGCTCAACGTTGCCTCTCGAGAAAACAATCCCGAGCCTTACGCCATATTCAGCCGTATCAAGCACATGACCGAGCGCTGCGTGCGCGTGGTAATAGGAGCCCGATTTAACCTCGATCGGAACAGCCGTCCCATCCGGTCCATCGACCACAAAGTCCACTTCACCGCGCTTTTTTGTCTGATAGTAGTAAAGCTGGCGATTTTGGGCAGCCAGCTGCTGGGCCACCACGTTTTCGTAAATGCCGCCCAGATTGGGCTCCTTGCTATCAAGATACGCCGCTTGGGCGACTCCAACGGGGTAACGCGCCATCAACATGCCCGTATCCGATTGATATAGCTTGAACTGCGATGGCCGTGCCGTCTTGAGCAGGGGCGATTTTGGCTCGGTTACGATATCGGCTTTGAGAGCAACGCCGGCATCGACAAGCCATACAAAATCTCGCTGATACTTCTCGTAGTGAGCCTTGGGGTCAATGGAATTGAGCACGAAGCGCTTGTTTTCGCCCTCGAGCATAATAGGGAGCTGATCGTAGATGCTCTGCACCTGAAGGGCTCGCCCGCTTGCATACTTGGAGATATCCCGCCGGTACTGTTCGTTGAGCTCTGACTGTAGCTGACGAACAGAGGCAAGGTCGCCCTGCGTGTCAAGGAAACGCTGCACGACCTCCGGCATTCCGCCGACAACGGTATAGGTCCTGAAGTTTGCCATCATCGCGTCATGAATGTAATCAGGAATGGGCCTCTCGCTGATACACGCGTCACGTATCGTTTGGCGAGCCCCCTCGCTCACCCCGATTGCCCAGCAAAACTCCTCAAAATCGAGCGGGAACATCCTAAGCTCGTGGACATACCCCACGGGATAGGACCTGACGCCCTTGAACTGAGTCCCGAGCATTGACCCCGAAAACGCCCAACGGCACCTCCCGTCCTCAACAAGGAACTTTGCCATCGTCATGATGTCGGGGGCCTCTTGGACCTCATCGATAAACACGAGCGTTTTGCCTGGCGCAATCGACTTTCCCGAAAGAAGCGTCACCCTGCTGATGAAATCATCGGCATCCCGCGCCTCGAGAAGGGCATCTTTTGCCTGGCGGTTTTCCATGAGGTTAAGCTCGATGTAGGTTGCATGGTTGGCTTTGCCAAATGCGCGAATCGAATAGCTTTTGCCAATCTGGCGAGAACCTGTAATGAACAAGGCCTTTTGCTCGGAAGACTTCAGCCAACGCTCCAGCTCTGCCGCTATTTTCCTGCGCAGCATAGGCTCTCCCCTCAGTGTCATCAAATGAAATGCAAAGTTTTATACGCTTAATTATCGATGAAACGAAGAATTTTTATAACCTGAAATCTGATGAAATGCAGAGATTTGAGATTATAAGCAAAAAAAGAAGGGGCGCCACCGGCGAATGTGGCAAATGGACTGCCCCTTTGCCACATTGCGCTCAACTACTCGTCAACGATCTCGGCAAGCCAGACGTTCAGCGTATCGACCTCGGGGCAGCAGAACTTTGCCGTGCCGGGCTCGTTGCCGGGCACAGTTCCGCCATAGCGCAGAATATCGATATAGGGAAAGCCAACGTGACAGGCCATGGCGCACATCTTGCCGCGATCGCGGTCGAAGTCGAAGACGTCGCCCGGCTTGTGACCATGGTGGCAGCGGCACGTCCCCAGCTGGTCCACGCAGCTCACGCGGATACGCGGACGCTTGCCCCGCGGCGCACCGAGCGGCTTGTTCTCGCCCGCAGGCTTGATGCCGCCCTCGCCAGCATTACTCATGCTCAATCACATCCAGGCAGGCCTCGATGGGAAGACCGGCCGACTTGTCCTCTTGGTCGGCATTGCGCTCGATAAGCTCGGCCACCACACGCATGGCATCGGACGTCGCGCGCTGCAGACTCCAACCTGCCATAACGCGGCCGACGAGCACTGCCGAGAACGTATCGCCCGTGCCCGGGAAATAGACCGGAATGAGCTCAAAGGGAATCGTAAAGTACTCCCCCGCTACATGGTCGTAACCGATAACCGCGTTCGTGCCATTGACCACGGTGCTCGTAATGACCACCGACTTGGCACCCAGCTCGCGCACGGCGTCCACAAGGGCGCGGGCCTCTTCGGGCGTAATTTGCTCGGCAATAGGCCTATCGGCAAGCAGGCACGCCTCGGTATAGTTGGGCACCGCGTAGTCTGCGCACTCCAGCAGGTGCCGCATAAGGCCAATCGTGGACTCGGGCACGCCCGCATAGAGCTTGCCGTTGTCGCCCATGATGGGGTCGACGAACACCTTGGTGCCCTTTTGCGCACGGCGGTGGCAAAAGTCCGAGATGATGCGTGTCTCTTCCTCGGTCACGATAAAGCCGGTCGAGATGGCGTCGAACTCAAAGCCGAGTTCTTCCCAGATGGCAAGACTCTGACGCACGTACTCGGTGGTGTCGTGGATGTAGAACTTGGGATAGTTGAGCGTATCGGACACAAGTGCCGTCGGCAGATTGTGGATACGGTAACCCATGTGCGACAGCACCGGCAGCATGGCGGAAAGCGCGACCTTGCCGTAGCCGCACATATCGTTGATCAGCAACAGCTGAGTGTTCTTCATGAGTGTCCCCCTTGGGTCGGGCGCGGCGCAACGGCACCACAGTGCAACTAAGTGTAGCGCAGGGGACGTTGCGAGCGGAGTCGAGCGGCACGAAGGGCAAATTGTTGCGGAAAATGATCCCTTTTCCTCCGTCCCCAAGGGATTGCATGCACCGAAACGGACCGTGGCGGAATCACAGGTTGAGGACGGACAGCGAAAACCCGCCAGAGCGGCAATCTGCCTTTCAACTTCGGCGGCATGACCAGAAGGTCAATGCCGCCTCGTTTCAAGGCACCTTGCTCGCTCTGGCGGGTTTGCAGCGTCGAGCCGTTACGCGGTTTGCTAAAACCGCGTAACCACTAGTTTGGTACCTTGACTTTGATTTCTCACGCTCCTAAATTGGTTAGGCACAAAACAATTCCACTACCTAACTAAAGAAAGGAGCAGCACTCATTCATGTGCGATGAACCTCTTAGCCTTTGTTCGCACGAGCCCGGCGGCGACCCGTCACAGCCGGCGGATGTATCCGAAGCGGTTAGATCGGAAGACAAGCTTGCCAAGCGCATCCTCAATAATCTGGGCTTTTGCGGCCATTACATGCATTTTCATGGCGGAGGCGTGTCCGGCAAGGCGCCCATCATCTGCCTACTGGCCAAGCAGCCCGGCGGCGAGATGTCGCAGCAGGAACTCGGCATGCACTTCGGCCTCAAGCCGGGGTCGCTTTCCGAGATCGTGTCCAAGCTCGAGCTCAACGGCCTCATCGAGCGCAGCCGTAACCCCAAGGATCGACGGCAACTCACCATTCGCCTGACCGAAACCGGCCGGGAAAACGCCCGCATCGACCAGGCGGCCCGCATCCGCTTTAGAGAACGGGCCTTTAGCGCGCTCACCCACGATGAGCGCGAGCAGCTCGCCGAAATGCTCGATAAAATCCGCAAAACCTGGGAGGAACTGGATGATTAAAACCCTCATGGGCAGCATCCGCGACTATATGAAAGTCACCGTTGCCACGCCGTTGCTCGTGCTTGGCGAGGTGCTCTGCGAGATGCTGATTCCATTTATCACCGCCAACCTGATCGACGCCATCAAAGACGGCGCCACCGTAGCCGAAATGCTTCCCACCGCAGGCTTTTTGGTGCTCATCGCGCTGACGTCGCTTGCCTTTGGCGCCGCTGCCGGCGTCACCTGCAGCCATGCGAGCTGCGGGTTCGCCAAGAACCTGCGTCACGACCTGTTCTACAAGATCCAGACGTTCAGCTTTGCCAACATCGATGAGTTCTCGACCTCCTCGCTCGTCACGCGCCTGACCACCGATATCAACAACGTGCAGCAGGCCTTTATGATGATCATCCGTATCGCCGTGCGCGCGCCGCTGGTATTGATCTTCGCCTTTACCATGGCGTTTATCATGGGCGGCAGCGTTGCCATGGTCTACCTGGTTATCATTCCGCTGCTGGGCTTTGGGCTGTTCTTTATCATCTTTAAGGCGCGCCCCATCTTCTCGCGTGTGTTCCACAAGTATGACGCCCTTAACGAGTCCGTCGAGGAAAACGTCACCGGCATGCGCGTGGTCAAGAGCTATGTGCGCGAAGACTTTGAGAAGGAGAAGTTCGCAACCGCCGCACGCGACGTCCAGATGGACTTCACCCGCGCCGAGAAGCTGCTCGCCTTTAACAACCCCATGATGAACATATGCGTCAATGGCGCGTTTGTCGTCATCATCTACCTGGGCTCCAAGCTCATCATCACGAGCCAGGGCACGCTGTTCGACGTGGGCCAGCTCTCCTCGATCTTTACCTATGGCTTCCAGATCCTTATGAGCCTGATGCAGCTGTCGATGATCTTTGTCATGGTAACTATGGCCGGCGAATCGGCGCACCGCATTACCGAGGTGCTGGCCGCCGAGCCCACGATCGCCAATCCCGCCGAGCCCGTGCTCGAGGTTGCCGACGGCTCCATCGACTTTGACCACGTGAGCTTTAAGTATTCCGAGCACGCGAAGCGCCAGGCGCTCGACGACATCGACCTGCACATTACGAGCGGCGAGACCATCGGCATCATCGGCGGTACCGGCTCGGCCAAGTCCACGCTCGTAAACCTCATTGCCCGCCTGTACGACGCCACCGAAGGCACCGTGCGCGTGGGCGGCATGGACGTGCGCAACTACGACCTGGACGCGCTGCGCCACCAGGTCGCCATGGTACTGCAGAAAAACGTGCTGTTTAGCGGCACCATTGCCGAGAATCTGCGCTGGGGCGACCCGAACGCCACCGACGAGGAAGTCCGCGAGGCGGCACATCTGGCCTGCGCCGATGAGTTTGTCGACGGCTTCCCCAAGGGCTACGACACCTGGATCGAGCAGGGCGGCTCCAATGTTTCCGGCGGCCAGAAGCAGCGCCTGTGCATTGCGCGCGCCCTGCTGCGTCGCCCCAAGATCTTGATCCTGGACGACTCCACCAGCGCCGTCGACACCAAGACCGATGCCAAGATCCGCGCAGGGCTGGCAAGCTATCTGCCCAACACGACCAAGCTCATCATCGCCCAGCGCATCAGCTCCGTGCAGGACGCAGACCGCATCATCGTCATGGAGGGCGGCCGTATCGCTCAGATCGGCAACCATGAAGAGCTACTTAAGACGAGCGAGATCTACCGCGAAACCTTTACCTCGCAAAACAAGATGTCTGCCGAGGGCGAAGGGGCCGTCGAGGCCGACACCGAGGCATCCACAACGCAAGCCCAGAACCAGGAAGGAGGCGAGGCACATGAGTAAGGCAACCACCGCCGAGCGCGCGCTCAACCGCAAGAGCGGCACCATGTCGCGCCTCATCAAGACGCTCTTTGGCTTCTACCCCGTACTTTTGCCCCTCGTCGTCGCCGGCGTGGTGCTCTGCGCCGTCATCAACTCCATCGGCGCGACCTTCCTTCAAAGCGCCCTGCAGATTATTGGCGAATCGTGGCAGTCGGGCGATTGGGACGCCGCACAGCCCAAGATCGTACAGCTCGTGACCACCCTCGCCTGCATCTACGGCGTCGGCATCCTGTCCTCGCTGTTCTGGAACCGCGCCATGGCCATCATCACGCAGGGCTCGTTGGAGAAGCTGCGCGAAAAGATGTTCAACCGCATGCAGGACCTGCCGATCCGCTACTTCGACACGCACCAGCGCGGCGACATCATGAGCCACTACACCAACGACATTGACACGCTGCGCCAGATGATCAGCCAGTCGCTGCCCAACCTGCTCATGACGACCATCGTCATCGTCACGGTGTTCTTTATCATGCTGTACTACAGCGTGTGGATGTGTCTGGTGATTATTGCCGGCGTCGCCTTTATGACCTTTATGACCAAGCTGCTCGGCTCCAACTCCGCGCGCTTCTTTATTGCGCAGCAGACCGAGCTCGGCGTGGTCGAAGGCCATATCGAGGAAGTCATGAACGGCCAGAAGGTCGTCAAGGCATTCTGCCACGAGTCTGCCGCCGAGGCCGATTTTGATGAGCGTAACGAAAAGCTCTTCGAGGTCTCGCAAAAGGCCAACATGTACGCCAACATCCTCATGCCCATCCTTATGAACTTGGGCAACCTGCTCTATGTGCTGGTCGCACTGGCGGGCGGCATTTTCCTAGCGCTGGGCGTGCCCAACCTGAGCATCTCGGGCATGACGCTGTCCATCGCCGTCGTGGTGCCGTTCCTCAACATGACCAAGCAGTTCTGCGGACAGATCGGTCAGATCTCGCAGCAGATCAACGCCGTGGTCATGGGTCTCGCCGGCGCCGACCGCATCTTTGAGCTCATCGACGAGAAGCCCGAGGCCGACGAAGGCTACGTGACGCTCGTCAACGCGCAGGTGAACCCCGAGACCTGGGAGTTCGAGGAGGCCGACCACCACACCGGCATGTGGGCGTGGAAACACCCGCACCGTGCAACCGGCGAGATCGAGTACGTACCGCTGCGCGGCGACCTGGTCATGGACAACGTCGACTTTGGCTACACGCCCGACCACGAGGTTCTGCACGGCGTGTCCGTGTTTGCCAAGCCGGGCCAGAAGGTCGCGTTTGTCGGCGCCACCGGTGCCGGCAAAACGACCATCACCAACCTCATCAACCGCTTCTATGACATCGCCGACGGCAAGATTCGCTACGACGGCATCAACGTCAACAAGATCCGCAAGGCCGATCTGCGCCGCTCGCTGGGCGTTGTGCTGCAGGACGTGAACCTGTTCACCGGCACCGTGATGGACAACATCCGCTACGGCAACCTGGATGCCACCGACGAGGAGTGCATCGCGGCGGCAAAGCTCGCCGGTGCGGACGACTTTATCACCCGCCTGCCCGACGGCTACGACACCATGCTCACCGGCAACGGCGCCCAGCTGTCGCAGGGCCAGCGCCAGCTGATTTCGATCGCACGCGCTGCCGTCGCCGATCCGCCGGCAATGATTCTGGACGAGGCCACGTCGAGCATCGACACCCGCACCGAGGCCATCGTGCAAGCAGGCATGGATAAGCTCATGGAGGGCCGCACGACGTTTGTCATCGCGCACCGCCTGTCCACCGTGCGCAACGCCGACGCAATCATCTGCCTGGACCACGGCCGCATCATCGAGCGCGGTAATCACGACGAGCTGATCGCCAAGCGCGGATATTACTACCAGCTCTATACCGGAGCGTTTGAGCTGGAGTAGTTCAAAACAGCCCCTACGCTCCCAACGGAGCTCCCCGAGGGAGACGGGGTGTTTACTCCGTGCTCAAACATTCTCGCTTCGCTGCGAAACCGCGCGCGGAGCAAACACCCCGTCTCCCTCGGGGAGCTCCTGCGCACACGGTCTTTTATCGCAGCCTGAAAAAAGTAGTGAGGCCCTGGCCGTTTGGCCAGGGCCTCGTTTTGTAAGGAGGGACTCCACCGTCTCCCGTCCGCAGTCCCGTAGCTAAAAAAGCCCCGTCCCAAAAAGACCGCTTTGGCAGAACGTCGGGTGGTATCCTTGGTAGCCCTGTGCTGCAAACGCACCTTAAACGCAAGGAGTCCCATGGATCTTATCGCCCAGCTTGCCCACGAGCTCAACCTAAAGGCCGCCAACATCGAGGCAGCCGTCAAGCTCATCGACGAGGGCAACACCATCCCCTTTATTTCGCGCTACCGCAAGGAAGCAACGGGCGGCATGGACGACGTCGCCCTGCGCGCACTCGACGAGCGCCTGTCCTACCTGCGCAATCTTGAGCAGCGCAAAGAGGACGTCATCCTGCTCATCGACGCCCAGGGCAAACTCACGCCCAAACTCGAGCAGCAGATTCGCGAGGCCACGCAGCTCCAGCGCGTCGAGGATCTCTACAAGCCCTACCGCAAAAAGCGCATGACTCGCGCGCAGAAGGCCCGCGAGGCAGGCCTTGAGCCGCTCGCCAACATGATCATCATGCAGGCCTCGGCCAAGGGCAGCGCACTCGACGCCGCCGCGGCATACGTCAACGAGAAGGCCGGCTTCGACACGCCCGAAAAGGCACTTGCCGGCGCGGCGGACATCGTGGCCGAGACGGTAGCCGAGGACCCCGAGAGCGTCGCCGACCTGCGCGCCTTTACGCAGAACACCGCCGACATCGTCGTCGAGGCCACCGACCCCACCGAGCAGACTCCCTACGAGCCGTACTACAGCTATGACGAGCCGCTGCGCCGTATACCCAACCACCGCGTGCTGGCTATCGACCGCGGTGAGCGCGAGGGCAAACTCCGCGTGCGCGTGAACGTCGACGGCACTGCCGCCACGGCGCGCCTCGGCAGCCGCTGGCCCCGTCGTCAGGGCGTGTTCGCACCCGTCTTTGACGCCGCCATCGCCGACGGTTACAAGCGCCTCATGGCCCCCTCGCTGGAGCGCGAGGCCCGCGCCAAGCTCACCGTCCGCGCGCAGACCGAGGCCATCAACGTCTTTGCCAAGAATCTCGAGGGCCTGCTCTCGGCACGCCCCGTGCGCGGCGCCCGTGTGCTCGCACTCGATCCGGGCTACCGTACCGGCTGCAAGGTCGCCGTCATGGACGAGACCGGCAAGCTACTCGACCACGGCGTGGTCTACCCCACCAAGCCGCGCCACGACGTCGCCGGCACCAAGCGCGAGCTCGCCCGCCTCGTCAAGAAGGACGGCGTCAACACCATCGTCATCGGCAACGGCACCGCCAGCCGCGAGACCGAGGAAGTCGTCTCGGAGTTCATCGCCGAACAGGCGCTTGGACTGCGATACACCATCGTCAACGAGGCCGGCGCATCGGTGTACTCCGCCTCCGAGCTCGCCAGCCAGGAGTATCCCGACCTGGACGTCACCGTGCGTGGCGCCATGAGCCTGGGCCGCCGCCTGCAAGACCCGCTGGCAGAGCTCGTCAAGATTCCGCCCCAGTCCATCGGCGTTGGCCAGTACCAGCACGACCTTGACCAGGCCGAGCTTTCGCGCACCCTGGGCCACGTGGTGGAGGACGTCGTCAACCGCGTGGGCGTCGACGTAAACACCGCAAGTGCGAGCCTGCTGGGATACGTATCGGGCATCACGCCGAGCGTAGCCAAAAACATCGTGGCCTACCGCGAGGAGAACGGCGCCTTTACCGATCGCCGCCAGCTCAAGAAGGTCCCCAAGCTGGGACCCAAGGCATATCTCAACGCCGCGGGCTTCCTGCGCATCAGCGGCGGTAAGAACCCGCTCGATGCGACGAGCGTCCACCCCGAAAGCTACGAGGTGGCCACGGCCGTCCTGGAGCGTGCGGGTGTGGCGGCAAGCGAGCTCAGCCGCGGCGGCGTGCCCGACATCGAGCGGCGCATCGGCAGCATCTCGGCGCTGGCAAGCGACCTGGCCTGCGGCACCCTCACGCTCATCGACATCGTCAACGAGCTCAAGAAGCCCGGCCGAGACCCGCGCGACGACGCGCCCGAGGTGGTCTTTAGCCGCTCGGCGCTTTCCATCGACGACCTGGAACCCGGCATGGAGCTCAAGGGCACGGTGCGCAACGTCGTGGACTTTGGTGCCTTCGTCGACGTGGGTGTGCACCAGGACGGCCTCGTGCATATCTCCAAGCTGGCCAACCGCTTTGTCAAGCACCCCAGCGACGTGGTGCGCGTCGGCGACACGGTCAAGGTGTGGGTCGAAAAGGTCGATCGCGACCGCAAGAAGATCTCGCTCGCCATGGTGCAGGGCAAATAGCCGCCAAAGCGGACGTCCCCCTCTTCGCGGCGTGCAGAATCGCGAGTATTCAGCATCTCCCGATAGCCCCGCGGCGCTTCAGAGGGCCATAAAAGCAAAAACGGCCCCCGTTTTGGCGTTTTTAGAGCCAAAACGGGGGCCGTTCCGAGCTTCAACCAGCTGGTAAAAGTCTTCACCATGCTGAAAACTCGCGATTTTGCACGTCGCTGCAGGGGGTACCCTTGCTTAGGGCAGAATATGGAAGCCCAAAGCGGCGATATCCTTGGCAAAACCGCGCACGGTATCGAGCGAGACCTCGTACGGGTCACGGCCGATATTCTTGCGCTTGGCCAGGATGCTATTTGGCACCGTGATAATCTGACAACCGCAGGCCTCGGCCTGGTAAATGTTGATAAGCTCGCGCGTGGACGCCCACAGGACCTCACAGTTGGGCTTGGCGGCGGCCTTCTTGACTGACTCCGTCATAAACGGAATGGGATCGACGCCGGTATCGGCAATACGGCCGGCAAAAAGCGAGATGATGGACGGCGTCTCGGCGTCAACGGCCTCGACCATCTCGTCGACCTGCTCGGGCGTAAAGATGGTGGTGACGTTAACCTTGATGCCGTCGGCCGAAAGCTTGCGCACCAGCTCGGCGGTGGACTCGCCCTTGGTGGTCACGCACGGAATCTTGACGTAGACGTTATCTGCCCAGGTAGCAATCTCGCGGGCCTCGACCTCCATGGTCTCGACGTCGTCGGCAAAGACCTCAAACGAGACGGACACATCGGTGATGTGGGCCAGAACCTCCTTGGCAAACGCGCGGTAATCCGTCACGCCACCCTTCTTCATAAGGGACGGGTTGGTCGTGAAACCCTGAACGTTGCCGTTCTCGTACATGTCGAGCATCCCCTCGAGGTTTGCACCGTCAGCGAACACCTTGATTGCCATCTGCCTGATTCCTTTCGTTTGCATACGGCCGATAAACTGCTAAACACTTTACCTACGTTTATCAAGGCTTGAGCTGCGGTTTTTTATCTCCTCGGCGAACGGTATAAACACCTCAGTGTTTGGATTGATAGATCGATTGAGCATGCAAAAGCAAAAAGCCGCAGTTTGAGCAAACGTCAGAACGCGGGATTCATTAGATAAGGCCAAAATGCCGCATCGCTGTGACGGTGCCGTCGTGTGCGACATCGTCGGTCACGTAGTCGGCGACCGCCTTGACCTCGGGCATGGCGTTGCCCATGGCGACAGCCGTCTCGACCGAAGCGAGCATGCCCAGGTCGTTGCCCGAATCGCCAAAGCCAAAGGTGCGCGCATTTCCTTCGCGGCCCAGATACGCCAGCGCTCGCACCACGCCCACGCCTTTGTCAATACCCTTGGGGCTCAGCTCGCGATTCTGGCCACCGGTGTTGCACAGCTCAAACTCGCAATCGATAAAGCCGTCATCATTGGCTACGCGAGCCAAACTGGGCACACTGAGGCATACCTTGCCCACGCGCAGACTGCCGTCGACGCGCATTTCCTCGGTGCTGTGCACCACAGAAGTGCCGATCAGAGACGACTGCTCAACACCCACAGGCTCCAGGGCAAAAGTAGCCACGTTGGTCTCGAAAAAGGCCTCAATCCCTGCCGCGGCCATACGGCGCGCAAGCTCCTCGATAACGTCCTCGTCAAAGCAGTCCTCGTGTACCACGCGTCCCTCGACCTCGAGCGTGGCGCCTGCCATGGCCACGACGCCCGCGGGGTCGAGCGCACGCAGGCTATCGGCGATAAGCCACAGGGGGCGACCCGTGCAGATAAATGCCTTGTGCCCTGCATCGCGCAGTGCACGGAATGCCTCAACCACCGCCTGCGAGGGGCGAACCGCCGAAAAGTCCTTATCGGTCATATCGTCGGGATCGAACGACGTCAGCGTGCCGTCCACGTCAAAAAAGAGCACGGCGGAATCGGGGCACGCATCAATCATATGGGTTCCTTTCGAGGATAAGGGCAAACGAAGCATCCATCATATAATGGAGCGACGCAACCAGAGAGGTCACGCATGGAATTTTACGCAAGCTGCCCCGAGGGCTTTGAGTCCGCACTCGCCGATGAGCTTAAACGCCTCGGGCTTTCGCATGTCCGCCGGCTGAAGGGCCGCGCTACGTTTGAGGGCGAGCTCGAAGAAGGCTACCGCGCCTGTCTGTGGTCGCGCCTGGCGAGCCGCGTGTTCGTGGTTCTTGGGCGCTTTGAGGCGCAGGATGCCGATGAACTGTACGATAGCGTTTACGACATCGCCTGGGAGAACATCATCCGTCCCGGCGCAACCATCGCCATCACCGCCCGCGGCGTGACCGAGCAGCTGCGCAACACGCGCTTCTCGGCCCTGCGCGCCAAGGACGCGCTGTGCGACCGTCTGGCCGAGACCACGGGCCGTCGTGCCGATGTCGATGCCGCCGACCCCGATGTTCACCTACTGCTTTCGCTGCGCCAGCGCCGCGCGAGCATCAGCCTGGACCTTTCGGGCGACCCGCTGTTCAAACGTCTGCCGCCCGCAGCGACCCGCGCCGGCGAGGGCGTGCACGTGCTGCGCCCCGACTACGCCGCCCTGGTGCTGGCGCAGGTCGGTTGGACCGCGCTGTGCGAGCGCGAGCTGACGGCCGATGATTACGAGAACGAAGCCCTGCCCACGCTGATCGACGCCTCGTGCGCCGGCGGCGGCCTGCTGCTGGAAGCCGTGAACATTCTGACCGACCGCGCCCCGGGCGCTGCACGCGAGCGCTGGGGCTTTGAGGGCTGGCAGCCGCACGACGCCGCCCTATGGGAGCAGCTGCTCGCCGAGGCACGCGAGCGCGAGGCAGCAGCACGTGAGCGCCAGGCACGCATCGTGGCTGTGGACATCGACCCCGCCGCCCGCAAGACTGCCGAGCGCATGGTCAAGTGCGCCGGCTACAAGCGTTTTGTCGACTTTTGCGCTGCCAAGCCAGCCACCGTGCTGGTCCATGCAGGCGCTGTCGCCGGCGCCGCCGTGGTCGCGGATACGACCGAGACACCGCTTTCGCTCATGCACGACGCCATGACGCTGGTCGGTGAGCTGCGCCGCGCGCCCGAGCTTGCCGCGGCGCCGGTCGCCGCGCTCACCCGCGATGGATTGCTGGCCCGCTCGCTCCACGCCGAGCCCGAGCGCTCGATCGCCGTCATGCCCAACAACGAGGAGGCGGCTATTGAGGTTTGGCCCTCGCTCGACCACGCCGCCGCAGCGTTTGAGGCTGCGACCAGCGCAGATGCCGAGGCCGAAGTTGCGGATGCCAACGAAGTCAACGGTAAAGCCGCAGCTTCCGCCATGCCCGAACCTGCCGCCACGCTCGACCTGGGCGACGGTAAGCCGCTGCCCGTGCTCATCCCCGAGTCCGAGCAGTTCGCCAACCGCTTGCGCAAGAACGCCCGTCTGCGTCGCAAGTGGGCAAAGCGCGAGGGCGTGAGCTGCTACCGCGTCTACGATGCCGACCTACCCGATTACTCCGCCGCCATCGATCTATACGAGGGCTGCCCGCAGACGCCGGGCCGCTGGCTCGTCATCGCCGAATACGCCGCGCCCAAGACCATCGATCCCGCGCTTGCCCAGGCCCGCATGCTCGACATTCTGGCGATCACGCCGCGCATCCTAGATGTTCCCGCCGAGCACGTGCACGCCAAGGCCCGCATGCGTTCGCGCGGCGGCTCGCAGTACGGCAAGCAGGGCGCCGGCAAGGGCGGCTCGGGCGAGCGCGCCAATATCGCACGCCGTCGTCTGCCGCTCATCGAGGAGGGCGGCCTTACCTTTGCCGTCAACTTTGACGACTACCTGGACGTCGGCATCTTCTTGGATCACCGCGTCACCCGCAACCTGGTGCGCGAGCACGCCAAGCAGGCGCGGCGCTTTCTCAACCTGTTCGCTTATACCGGCACCGCTACCTGCTATGCGGCAGACGGCGGCGTCGAGGAAACTGTGACGGTCGACCTCTCCAACACCTACCTGGACTGGGCCGAGCGCAATATGCGCCAGAACGGCTTTGTTGGTCCGCAGCATCATTTTGTGCGCGACGACGTGCTTGCCTGGATTCGCGACCAGCGCCAGACGCGCAACCGCTGGGACCTGATTTTTGTCGATCCGCCCACGTTTTCGAACTCATCAAAGATGGGCCGCCGCACCTGGGACGTCCAGCGCGACCATGTTGAGCTTTTGGCCGGCGTATCGCGCCTGCTCGCACAGGGCGGCCACGCCATCTTTAGCTGCAACCTGCGCGGCTTCCGCCCCGAGACGCGCAAGCTCGCGCGCGCGGGCGTCGTGCTAGAGGACATTACGGCGCAGACCATCCCCGAGGACTTTGCGCGCAACCAGAAGGTGCACCATTGCTATATCGTGCGCCGCCTGCCCATCGAGGACGCTATGGCCGAAGTCGGCTTTAGCGCCGAGGAGATTGCAGAGCGAACCGAAGAGCTGCGCAACCCCGAGGCCCGCAAGCCCCGCGCAACGGCGCCCGCGCATGCGCAGGCCGGAGACCGAGGGTCGCACGGCGACGGCAAGCCTGCCTGCGCCGGCAAGCCCAAAAAGAAGAAGTTCTACGCCAGCAAGCCCAAGGGCAAATAAACAAAGTTGCGGTGGAATACGGACTGTTTTGCCTGGAATTAGGCAAATTTAAACCGTATTTCACCGCAACTCATATTGGGATGGCGGTTGGCGATCTAGCTTTGGGTGACCAGGCGATAGCCGATACCCACGTGCGTCTGGATATAGCGCGGATGCGCCGGATCGGACTCGATCTTCTTACGCAACGTGCCCATAAAGACACGAAGGCTCGCCAGGTCGCTCTTAGTTGCCGTGCCCCAAATCTCGTGCAGGATAAACTGGTGCGTCAGCACCTTGTCGGCGTTGTGCGCCAGCAGGCACAAGAGCTTGTACTCGATCGGCGTCAGATGCAGCTCCTCGCCATCCATCGTGGCGATGCCGGCATCAAAATCGATATGCAGCTCACCGGTATCGAACGAGCCCTCGGAGGCAACGCCACCCGTTTGCGTATACGAAAGGCGCCTGAGCGTCGTGCGAATGCGCGCGAGCAGCTCCTCGACCGAAAACGGCTTGGTCAGGTAGTCGTCGGCACCGGCATCGAGTGCGCGAATCTTGTCCGCATCCTCGCTGCGCGCCGAGACCACAATGATCGGCATGACCGACCATGCGCGCACCGACTCCACCACCTTGACGCCGTCCATATCGGGCAGGCCCAGATCGAGCAGCACAATACTCGGTGCCTGCGATGAGGCGGCGGCGATGGCGGCATGGGCGGTCTCCACGGCCATATGGCGCAAGCCGTGCGCCTCGAGCGCGGCAACGATAAGGTTGCGGACGGCGGGGTCGTCCTCAACGACTAAGATGAGCGGTTTCATGGCAGAGTTCGACACAGCGTTACTCCTTATCAAACGAAACGTCGGCGGCGGGAAGCCCAATCGTAAAGACCAAGCCGTGCGGGTCCGCCGCGGCAACCTCTATGCTACCGCCATGCGCCAACATAATGGATCGACAGAGCGAAAGTCCCAAGCCCACGCTGCGATGGCTATCAGCCAAGCCATGGTTGACAGTGTAGAACGATTCAAAGATCCGGCCCTGCTCCTCGGGCGCAATACCGGGACCGTCATCGGCGACGGAACATGCCACCTGTCCATCTTTCGCCATAATCGAGATCACGATATGCGAGCCCGACGGCGTATAGGCAATGGCGTTGTTCACCAGGTTCACCACCAGCTGCACCATCAGGCGCGCATCGACGTTGACGAGCGCCGGCTCGTCGCACGGCACCACCTTAAGATCGTGCTCGCGTACAGCCGGATTCACGTGGCGCAGCGCCTCCTCGACGATATCGTCCATGAGCTCGAGCGTGGTCGACAGATGCATGCCGCCGCCCTCGAGCTTTGTGATGGCGAGCAAATTCTCGACGGTGGCGTTGAGCCATTGCGCATCCGAACGAATGGAAAGGAGCATGCCGCGGCGCGTCTGGCTATCGAGCACGGCCGTGCCGGTCGAACCCTGGTCGAGTAGCACGTCGGCATTGCCCGAAATGCTGGTAAGCGGCGTGCGCAGATCGTGCGAGATGGAGCGCAGCAGATTGGCGCGCAGCTGTTCGTTTTTGGCGAGCACCGCCGCCTCCTCGCGGGCCTCCATGGCGCGAGCGCGATCGAGTGCCAGCTCGCCTTCGCTCACGATGGCGTCGGCAAGTGTCCGTTCCTCGTGCGTCAGCACGTCGGGCTCGGCAACGATAGCCAGCACGCCCACCACCGAGGCGGGGTCGCCCGAGCGCACGAAGCTGTCGCCTGCGCAAACCGTCAGGTAGACGCCATAAAACGCCGAGCCGCCATAGGTGGCATCGAGCGGCGTTCCCACATAGGCGGACGCCGAGAGCCGCGGCGGCATCTGGGGCGTCAGCTGGTGTACCGGCGAGGCGTCACCCACGGCCGTGTACGTCGCACGCGGCAGCAAGTCATCATCGTCGGCGTCGGCGCTGTACCACACGACCGGACAGCCCGAAAGACGCGCCAACTGCGTTGCCATGGCATGCACAATCTGCTGCTGATCGGAACACCGCTGCAGCATGCGGTTGGTCTCGAGCACCATATGCGTGCGACGGTCGCTGGCGGCAGCCTGTGCCAAGGCGCGGCGCAGGGCCAACGCAATCGAGCTCGACACAAGCGAGACCACAAACATGATGAAGAACATGCCGGGATAGACGCGGTCGATAAACGACAGCGAGCAGCGCGGGTCGACAAACAAGAAGTTGTAGAGCGCTACGGCGGCAGCCGAGCTCAGCAAGCAATACAGGCGGCTCCAGGTAAAGAATGCGCACAGCTGCACGGCGAACACATAGACGATCATGATACTCGGCGCGAGGCCAGGATGGTCGAGCAGCGCACCCACAATCGTCGCCGCGACCAGCAGCCCCGCCGATACGCAGGCGTCATACAGAGGGCTGCGACGTGTCAGCGTTGTGCGCCGCCACCAAAAGCTATCGGCAATATCGCCGTCCGCACGGACGTCCATCGGCACCCCGCCCCTCTCTTAAAAACAAAAACCACCACAAAGGGGACAGCACCTTTGTGGTGGTTTCCCTTGTGGTGGTTCCAAGTGTATAGCCTTTGCAGTCTGCGGTCGTTAGACAAACAGCACGTGCGCGAGCAGTGCGCACACTCTTGTCCATCGAAGGCCAACTCCGTGTAACCTGTCGGCGACTACGGGCGCTCGTTGGGAGCCAGGCGCTGCATCTTGTTCACAGCCTTGAACTTGGTGAACAGCGGCACATACTCAAAGCTCACGTTGGAGTTCTCCAGGCCATACCAGCGCGCCGGCGTACCGGCAAAGCGGCGGATGATGTACTTGAGCGTGATGGCCGTGCGCTCGCTCGGCTCCACGTCACTCTCGGGCGCCAGGAGCTTGCGGATCATGACGAACTTAAACGTGCCGATGTTGCCCGGATTCTTGTAGACAGAGTAGTCATGCATCTGCGGCGGCAGCTCGCCAGTGGCGGCCAGATCCTGAACAACCTGGCGCAGGTAGGCGTTCACGCGCTGGTTAACCTTGTAGCCCAGGTACAGATGCACGCGGAAAACATAGTCGGTGCCAAACGTCTCGACCGAATAGGCAAAGGTATGCGGTTCATCCATGGTCTCGACGTTCACGAACCACCAGGCGCGGGCGCGCTTGGGATGCTTGTCCAGAATCGAGTAGACGATATCGCGGTCGATGTAGTCGGTATTGGTGTCCTTGGTCAGGTAAACGATGTTGTCGCTCATAAGCTCGTAGCGATCGTCGTCGCGCAGGCGCTTGAGCTGCGGCAGATAGCTGCGCAGCGGCAGCAGCGTAAACTGACGCCGCTCGACCGCCGTGCCGTTGTACCAGCACAGCATAACGCCCATGATGAGCATGGCCATAAGAATAGTGAAATAGCCACCGTGGAAAAATTTGGTGAGCGAACTCACAAAGAAGAAGCCCTCGAGCATAAGGAAGAACACAACGAAGATATACGGGACGACCTTAAGGCCGCGATCTACATGCAAGTAGAAGAAGAGTAGCAGCGTCGTGCACATCATGGTCAGGGTGATCGCCAAGCCGTAGGCGGCCTCCATGTGCGCCGAGCTCTGGAACAGCAGCACCACGATGACGCATCCCACAAGCATGACGTTGTTGACCATGGGAATATAGAGCTGGCCCTTGGTCTCGGCAGGATAGAAGACCTGCATGTGCGGCATGAGGTCCAGGCGGCTGGCCTCGGACACCAGCGAGAAAGCGCCGGTGATGAGCGCCTGCGAGGCAATGATGGCCGCGACGGTGGAAAGGCCGACGGCAAAGGGACGCAGGCCCGGGGTGAGCATCTGGTAGAAGGGGTTGAGGTCGGCGATACCCATGAGCTCCGGGTTGCCGGCGTTGTTGATAAGCCACGCGCCCTGGCCCATGTAGGACAGCAGCAAGCAGCACTTAACGAACGGCCAGGTTGCGTAGATGTTGCCGCGGCCCACGTGGCCCATGTCGGAATAAAGCGCCTCGGCACCGGTGGTGGCGAGGAAGCAGCTACCCAGAATCATGATGCCCGCGTGGTTGTTAGGGCTCAACAAAAAGGCGATGCCGCGCACCGGGTTGAGGCACAGCAGCACGGCGGGGTGCTGGAAGACAAAGAACAGACCCGTGCCGCCCAGGAACAGGAACCACAGCGTCATGATGGGGCCAAAGGCGTGGCCGATCTTGGCCGTGCCGATGCGCTGCACCAAGAAGAGCGCAATGATGATGGCAAGCGTGATGGCCACGACGCGGGCCTGATCGTCGCCCAGCACGGCATGGACTGCCGGAATGGTGCGCAGGCCCTCGATAGCCGTAGTCACGGTAACGGCAGGCGTGAGGATGCCATCGGCGAGCAGTGCCGCGCCGCCCAGCATGGCGGGGATGATGAGCCATTTGCCGCAGCGCTTAACCAAGCTGTACAGAGCAAAGATGCCACCCTCGCCATGGTTGTCGGCGCGCAGCGAGATGAGCACGTACTTGACGGTCGTCAGCAGCGTGACCGTCCACACGACGAGCGAGAGCGCGCCGAGCACGAACTCCTCCGTGACGCTTCCGATGCCGCCGTTGCCGGCAACGAGCGCCTTGGTTACATACATGGGGCTGGTGCCGATATCGCCATACACCACGCCCAGCGTGACGAGCATCGCCGAGATGCTCACAGGAATCGCAGCGTGCGAGGCTGCCTCCTTGGCCTTTTGTTCCATAAGCCGGTTTCCTCCCAACTTTAGCGTTCGAGGGGATTATAGATAATCAGCCCATGTTTTAATGCACTGTTTTACCAGCTAGATAAACATTTATACGGCCTTTAGGCCACCGCGGCGATATGGAATGTGGCAAAGGGACTGTCCCTTTGTCACATTCGTCATTTTCCGAGCCAGTTTTTGAACCACCACTCCATGGATCGGCTCATCTCGGCCATAAAGGGGCTCGTGTGCTTGCGGGTGTAGATATCCACGACGCGCTCCCCCACCTCGCGGGCATGCGGACGGAACATCGCGTCCATCTCGGCCACCTGCGCATCCATGGTCGCGGCATCGGCGCGACGATAGCGCTCCTCGTGCACCAGGTTCACCACGGGATGCGCAATCGCCGGGCGCTCCTTGCGGGGCGCGCCGATGATGAGCATCGACAGCGGCATGGTATGGGGCGGCAAGTCCAGCAGCGCAGCAACTTCCTCGGCGTTCTCGACGACATCGCCGATATAGCAGCTCCCCAGCCCCAGGGCCTCAGCGGCGACCACGGCGTTTTGGGCAGCGATCACGGCATCCTGCGCCGCGATGGCAAAGTCGCCTAAACCCGGCGCGCAGCGGGGCGCCTTGCCCGTGCGCTCGACAAACTCGGGCTCAAAGCAACCCACGTGCTCAAACAGATCGATCCACTTGGCATAGTCGACCACAAATATAAGTGCCCAGGGCGCCTTGGCGATCATGGGCTGATGGTCGCACAGGTCGGCCAGGCGATCGAGCGTTGTCTGCTCGCGGATACTCACGATGGAATACATCATCATGGCGCCTGCCGACGGCGCGCGGCTCGCCGCATGCAGAATCGCCGCCCGCTGCTCGTCGGTCACCGCTACGGGACGGTCGTTGTCATCGCGCGCAAAGGCACGCGTGGACGAACGGTGCTCCAAAATGTCCAGCACCGCGTTGCCCGTAGTCTCGACCGGATAGCCGTACGTCTCCACGCCCGCAGCTCCGCCGCAGTACTCGGCGCCCGTCATACAAACCTGCTCACCCATAGCTCCATCCTCGCCAATTCTTTAAGAAGCCTTTACGTTTCCGTGTAATTCCCGTCCATTATCGCGCAGGTCGCCACTACATTGCGCCACACCGCCACACATGCGCGCTAATATGGCTGGTTGTTGTGCGCAGCCACCAATCGCAGCGCATATCTTGGTAACAATCGGGTAAACCCCCGCTTTCGTAGTTTTAAGTTTGTGAGGAGTCTCAGCATGTTCGCAGCCGCCATCTCGCTCGTCGGTCTTGCGGCGACCGTCTTCCTTGTCTTGCGCGAGGCCAAGGCCATTCGCGCGCAGTCGGGCACCGTTGCCAAGGGCGCTCTTGCCTGGAGCGTCGCCTTCGGTCTGTTCCAGGTCTTTTTGACCATTTGGGGCGCCATGGGCCTCGTCGCCCAAAACGAGCCGCTCGCCTTTGTAATGCTCGTTCTGACCAATGCCATTCTCACCGGATGCGCCTGGGCCAGCATCGCTCGCGACCGCATCTCCCCGCGCGTATTTGCGTTTGCCTCCGCCGATGCCCCCGCGCCCACCGGCAAACTCGCCCGTCTGCGCGGCGCCTTTGTGGGCAAACCGCTCGTCGCTGCCGTCCTGTGCCTGCTGCTCGCCGGCGTCTTTGCGCTGCTGGGCATGGAGGTCTCGTCCAACCACGACTTTACCTGGGTCTACCCCCTGTGCATCCTGCTCGAGTGGGCCATCATCACCACGCTCATGGTCGGCCTGTTCTTCCTGTTCCAGCGCCGCGGCGCAGCTCCCGCCGTCTTGGCCTTCGCCCTCTTTATCCTGGGCATTGCCGAGTTCTTCATCATCACGTTTAAATCCATGCCCATCCAGCCGGGCGACCTTTCGGCCATCTCCACCGCCGCCGCGGTCGCCGGCAACGGCTACACCTACTCGATCTCGCTGTTCTGCGTGCTGTCCATGGGCTTTACCGCCATCGCCATGCTGCTATGCGAGTACGCCGGCCTGGTAGCACCGCACCGTCAGAAGGGTGCCGCCAACGCCAAGCGCATGCTGCTCACCAACCTGCTCGTGGCGGTGCTTTGCCTGGGCGGGGTGACCGCGCATGTCACGCTTATCGACTACTACAACACCCTCGGCATCACCGTCTACACCTGGCGCCCGCTCGAGAGCTACTGGCGCGAGGGTTATCTGCCTGCCTTTATTAGTGCGGCACAGTCCATCAAGCCGCCCAAACCCGCCAACTACTCCGCCGACGACGCCAAGGCAACGCTCAAAAAGTATGCCAAGGCCTATGACAAGTCCGATGCCGCCACAAGCGACGCCCGTACCGCCGCCCAAGAGCAGTTCGATAGCGAGAAGCCCACGGTCATCGCCATTATGAACGAGACCTTCTCGGATCTTTCTATCTATCAGGAGATGCGCGCCGGCTACGAGGGCCCGCAGTACTTTAAGAACCTGTCCGACTGCCTCAGCCGCGGCAAGCTCTACGTGAGCGCCTACGGCGGCGGCACCGCCAATACCGAGTTTGAGTTTATGACCGGCAACTCCATGGCCAACCTGGGCTCGGGCGTGTACCCCTACACCATCTACAACATGGAGACGACCGGGAACCTGGCAGAGCAGTTCAAGTCGCTCGGATATTCCACAACGGCCATGCACCCCAACCACGCAACCAACTGGAACCGCGAGAACGTCTACAAGGACTTTGGCTTTGACCAGTTCCTGTCTATCAACGACTTCCAGGGAGCCGACACCTTGCGCGGCATGGTGACCGACCAGGCAACCTACGACAAAATCCTTGAGCTGCTCAACCAGAACGCCGACCCGCAGTTCATCTTTGACGTGACCATGCAGAACCACTCGGGCTACGATACGGGCCTGCTGCCGGCAGATAAGCAGATGCACCTGAACATCGACACGACCGATCTGGACGCCAAGACCATCGAGGACGGCACACTCTCCGATGTCGACGAGTACGTCTCGTGCATCGAGCAGTCCGACCAGGCGCTGCGCTACTTCCTCAATGCCCTGCGCAATCTCGACCGCAAGGTGGTCGTGGTGTTCTGGGGCGACCATCAGCCGTTCTTCCCGTCCAAGTTCAACGATAAGTGGTTTACCGGCGAGGACGACGCTACGCATCAGGAGCGCCTGTGGCAGACCGACTACATCATCTGGGCCAACTACGACGTTGCCGGCTGGGACCAGACGAGCGAGGTCGACGACCTGTCCATCAACTACCTGTCCACCCAGCTGATGCAGCTGATCGGCGCGCCACTGACCGACTACCAGAAAGCGCACATGACGCTGCGCGAGTCGCTGCCGGCCATCAACTCCGTGGGCTACGAGGACGCCAGCCTGCGCTGGGCGCTCTCCTCCAACGTCACCGGCGAAGACGCCGTCGCCGCAGCGGCCACCAAGGCGCGCGAGGATTACGCCAAGATGCAATACTACGAGATGTTCCGCGACGGCAAGAACGTCTATACGGAGCACTTCCAGACCGAGGCTAACGAGACCGACCCCAACCTGGCGCCGGGTACGACCAAGATCAAGTAGCGGGGTCGGGGGCCCGAATCGGCGGCAGGCGGGGGTACGGGAAGGGTCTGCTGCTCAAACAGTCCTGCGCAAGACGGGGGCCACATTAAGTGGCCCCCTTTGCGTGCGGAACTCGCGACAGACCCTTCCCGTACCTTCGCCTGCCGCCGCCCCTCACCCGTTGCGGGTTGAGTGGGCTGATAAAGAAACTGCGCTCACCTCATGGTAGAAGCGTGGCCTGTCATGCGAATCGCGGAAACTGTGTCCCAGAATTCACGTCCGGAGTGGGATGCAGTTTCCGCTTGCGGCCCCGTTGGGAAACCGCATCCGACTCCGATCGCATATTCCGGGTCGCATTTTCCACCAGAGCCCTCAACCGGAAACTGCATCCCATTCCAAAGGCGAATTCCGGGACACACTTTCCGAAACCCCGCCCATCCGGAAAGCCCGTCCCGCTCTGAATACATCCGGACATGGAATATCCGCTTATTAGGCCTTCCATCAATAAAGGGGCGCCCGCCCAGCGGCGGAATATAAGGTTTATCGCGAGTTCCGCACGAGCCGGAGAGCACTTAATGCTCTCTCCGTGCGAGCAAGACTGTAGAGCAGGAAACCTTATATTCCGCCGCTGGGTGGGCGAGGCATTTAGAAGATGGACCTAGCACTCCTTCTTCATGGCGTTGTAACCGATCAGCACGGTCCACACGTACGCACAGGTCTTGGGAATCATGAGCATGCCGATAGCCGGGACAACCTCGGCCCACAGGACCACGGGGATGTAGAAGCCAAAGCTCAGCACAATGGTGAGCCACATCCAGCGGAAGGCCTCGTCGCCATCTTCCTTCGCACTGCGGTAGAACGGCACGATGACCATCAGCCCCATAATGGCAAACGGGATGTTGCGCAGGATGCCCCACTCGAGTGGGGTTTGGTTGGTGAGCCACTGGTTTTGCGGCAGCATGCAAAGCGCGACGCGCATGGCGGCAAGGGCAAAGATCGCCGCGGTCGTCGCGACGTGATTCTTAACCTGATAGCGCTCGCGCCACACATAGTAGAGCAGTACGTAAAAGACGGTCATGGTAATCGAGGTAATCCACTTGCCCAGGCCCAGCTGCACGGCATAAGTATCAAAGCCCGTCGTGCAAAGTGCCAGCGCACGGGGCACCAGGTGGAACGAATCGCCGACGCCCAAAACGACCGCCATCCAGCCAAACAGCTGGAACTGACGGTTGCCCTTGCTGCCGCGAATCATACGGATACCGATGGTGATGACCGTCACCAAGTACACGATGTCAAAAAGCGTTTCGAAAATAGCACGCATATATAGGTCTCCTTAAAAGAATGATTGCAAAAGAACGGTTTGGCTTCTTGTCGCCACGCACCACCTCCTTAACGTGAACACTGTTCACTTTCCGTCCGTAAAAATCCCCGCCTTGCGCGGGGACTGTTAGTAGAGGGTTCGACGCGTGATCTCGAGCACGGCGCTCGGATCAAAGTCTTGCCGGATCACGGCAGAGAGCATAAGCGAGAACAGGACCTCGGCAAATTGCTCGGCAGAAAACTGATCGGTGAAGGCGTCCGGGCGTACCCGAGGATCACGCTTGAGCACCACGCAAAGCTGGTCGAGGATATGCTGCCAGGCATGATGCATGCGGCGCTTGCCATCCGCGGTGTCCTGCTGCATAAAACTCAGCGAATGGTGCGTAAAGAAGCCCGGATACTTTTGACAGCCGTGCTCCATCTGGCGATACATCCAGCGAATGCACGCTAGCGTGTCGTCCAGAACGGTTTCGTCATCGGGGCGATGGAAAATATTGCCCCACACGCTTGCCACGGTCGCACCCACGAGCGCTGTTTTAGAATCAAAGTAGTTGTAGATGCATCCGACCGACACGCCGCACGCCGCGGCGACCGAACGGATGTTGACGCCGGTCCAGCCGTTTTCCTGAATGAGTTTACGGCTCGTCTTCAGGATTTCCTCCTTAGACGTCGCTGTGTTATTCATGCCCTCACCTCCAATGTGAACACTGTTCATTTTGCCACGGTGCAATCCTCTGTCAAGAAAAAAGCCTCGAGAATTTCGAGGCTTTCACACTTGAATTATGGGGCGCTCGACACCACGAGCAGCGAGCTACTCGCCCAGCACGGCCTTCTTGGCGGCTGCCGCTATGTTGTCCAGATCTTCCTTGGTCGGATGGTCCTTCGCGGCAACCCAGTTGTCGAGTAGCATCTTAAATCGGGCATTGTCGGGATCTTGCTCGAGCATGGCCTCGTAGCGCTGCTTGACCGCAGGGCCCATCTTGCCCTGGCACATCGCCCAGCCTACAAGCTCGGCATCATTAGCCAAATTGGAGGTCACGCGATCGATAATCTGCTGATAATAGCTCTGGTCGGCGCCAAAACCGCAGGTGCCAAACAAAAAGACGCGCTTGCCGTGCAAGGTGGAGAGCAACGCCGCGACCGAAGGCGTGCACGCGCCCTTGTCACACCAAAAACCGACGAGCACCGTGTCGGCCGCGCAGGCGCCCTGCGCCTCGAGCGCAACCTGATCTGCATCCGCATCGTCGCTCAACGCCGCGGCATGGACAAACTCAACACCCGCAGCCTGCAGAGCGCGCTTGATCGCGCCCGAAACCATCCTGGTATTACCGCTCTTGCTGCTAACCACCAAAGAGCACGTCATAGTCACGTTGCCTCGTTTCCCCAAAACTAAAGCCGCTAATGCAATTTATTAGATGAATATCTTAATACCAACGTGGCAGATGTAAACCACCTGCCGCTAATCGGTGGCCCCTACTGGGCAAACTGGCTGCGGTAAAGATCGGCATAGAAGCCGTCTGCCGCCAGCAGCTCGTCGTGTGCGCCGCGCTCGATAATCTCGCCGTCGCGCATCACTAGAATGCAGTCGGCGTTGCGAATGGTGCTCAGGCGGTGCGCCACCACAAAGCTTGTGCGACCGGCCATGAGCTCGTCGAATGCCGCCTGCACCTGCAGCTCGGTGCGGGTATCGATGCTCGAGGTCGCCTCGTCCAGCAGCAAGATCGCCGGGTCGGTGAGCATGACGCGCGCGATGCACAGCAGCTGTTTTTGACCCTGGCTAAACGTGCCGCCGTCCTCGCTAATCACCGTGTCGTAGCCCTGCGGCAGCTGCACGATAAACTTGTGCGCATGCGCGCGCTTGGCAGCTTCGATAACCTGCTCGCGCGTGGCATCGGGACAGCCGTAGGCGATGTTATCTGCCACCGTGCCCTCGAACAGCCACGTATCCTGCAACACCATGCCAAAAGCACGGCGCAAGCTTGCGCGCGTGTATTCACGCGAGGAACGGCCATCGACCGCAATGCGGCCGGCATCAATATCATAAAAACGCAGCAGCAAATTGATGAGCGTTGTCTTGCCACAGCCCGTAGGGCCGACCAGGGCAAAGCGCATGCCGGGCTTGGCCTCGATGCAGATATCCTGCAGCAACTTGCGGTCGGACACGTAGCTAAAGTCCACATGCTCAAAGGCGACCTCGCCCTGCGGTGCGGCAAGCTCTACAGCGTCCGACGCGTCGGGCTCCTGCTCGCGCGCATCGAGCAGCGCAAACATGCGGCGCGCCGAGGCATACGCCGCCTGGATCTGCGTAATAACGTTGGTGACCTCGTTGAACGGCTTGGTGTACTGGTTAGCATAGGATAGGAAAATCTGCACGCCGCCCACCGTAAGCGCCGCCGGCACGCCCGTGATCACGCCCACGCAGCCAATCACAGCGACCACGGCATAGATGATGTTATTGATAAAGCGCGTGCCGGGATTGGAGAGCGAACCCATAAACTGCGCGCGCTCGCCCGCGGTGTAGAGCTCGGCATTGAGGGCATCGAAGCTCGCTTGCGCGTTGGAGCCATAGGCAAAGGCGTCGACAAGCTTCTGCTCGCCCACGTACTCCTCGATATGACCACCGAGCTGCCCTTGAATGCGCTGCTGTGCCGTAAAGCTCTTGTTGGAAAGCTTGGCAATGGCGCCGGCTGCAAAAATGGAAAGCGGCGTGACGAGCACCACCACGAGCGTCATGGTCAGGTTGATGGAGAGCATAAACGCGAGCGTACCCACAATGGTGATAACGCCGGTGAAAAGCTGGGTAAAGCCCTGCAGCAGGCCATCGCCCACCTGATCGACATCGTTGACCACGCGGCTCATGAGGTCGCCGTGGGCGTGGCTGTCGATAAAGCTGAGCGGCATGCGGCTGAGCTTATCGCTTGCCTCCACGCGCATGTCGCGCACCGTTTCGTAGGACAGGCGGTTTACGCAGTAGCCCTGCAGCCACTGAAAGGCCGCGGCGCCCACCACGACGAGCGCGAGTCTGGTAACGAGCGGCAGCAGCGCGTCGAAGTCCACCTGACCGGCGGCGACGATCAGGTCGATGCCCTCGCCGACGAGGATGGGCGTGTAGAGCTGCAAGATCACCGAAGCGGCGGCACTCACAAACGACGCTACAAACGAAATGCGGTGCGGACGGACGTAGCCCAGCAGGCGGCGAGTTACCGCGCCCACGGGATAGCGCTCGGGGTCGCCGGGCTGGCGCGGACCGTCGCCCAGGTCGTTGAGGCTATCGTTGCCGGACACGTTGGCCGTCATCGTGGCGACCGAACCGGAGGATGTGTACGGATTCATTTAACAGCCCTCCTTTGCGCAGACGGATGCGGGGGCGGTCGGGGCGCCTGGGGCGGACGCGGAGCTTGGAGCGGGCGTGGGCGCCGTACTCCCCTGCTGACCCTCGAGCTCCTCGCGGCGAAGCTGCGACTGGCAAATCTCGCGGTAGAGCTGGCAGCTTGCATACAGCTCATCGTGCGTGCCCAAGCCCGCGACCGAGCCGTGGTCGAGTACGCAAATCACGTCGGCGTCGCGCGCGGTCGAGACGCGCTGGCTCACGATGATGGTCGTCAGCGGCAGCCCGCCCTCGGCGGCACCGCACACGCTTCGTTCGCGAATGGCACGGCGAAGCGCTGCGTCGGTCTTAAAGTCGAGCGCCGAGGCGGAGTCATCCATAATCAGAACCTGCGGCGAGCCCACCAGGGCACGCGCGATAGTCAGGCGCTGACGCTGGCCACCGCTAAAGTTCTTGCCGCCCGCCTCGACCGGGGCATCGAGGCCCTGCGGCTTGTTGCGCACAAACTCGCTGGCCTGCGCCATGTCGAGCGCCGCCCAAAGCTCCTCGTCGGTTGCCGCCTCGTCGCGCCAGGTCAGGTTGCTGCGGATGGTGCCACTCACCAGCGACGCGCGCTGCGGGACGGTCGCGACCACGTGGCGCAGCTGGTCGAGCGGCCAGGTGCGCACGTCGGCGCCCATCACGCTCACGCCGCCGGCGCTCGCATCGTACAGGCGCGGGATAAGCGAGACGAGTGTGGACTTGCCGCTGCCCGTACCGCCGATAATGCCGAGCGTTTTGCCCACCGGCAGCTCCAAGGTCACATCGCTCACGGCATTTGCCGCGCCGGCGCCAAACGAAAAGCTCACATGGTCAAAGCTCAGTGCGGGAACCGGAACAGCGCCACCCGCCAGTTCGCTCGGCTTGGGCAGCGCGACCGGCTGGTTGCCCTCGTCGGCGATACTCGGCTCGCAGTTGAGCACCTCGTTGATGCGCGACGCGCTGGCACTCGCCTTGGTAAAGACCACGACCAGGTTGGCGACGTACACGATGGAGGTGAGCGTCTGCGTCATGTAGTTGACGAACGCCATAACCTGGCCCTGCGTAAGCTCGCCCACGTTGACCTGGATGCCGCCCACCCACAGGATGGTGCACACGCCCAGGTTCATCACCAAAAACGTGACGGGATTGAGAATCGACGAGAGCTTGCCCACCGCGATGGCGGTATGGGCCTGGTCGTCGGCGGCTTGGGCAAAGCGCTCGCGCTCGTGATCCTCGCGTACAAAGGCGCGGACCACGCGGGCGCCCGAAAGCCCCTCGCGGCAAATGAGTGCGATGCGGTCGAGCTTTGCCTGCAGCTGCTTGTAGTACGGAATGCAGCGCGCCATGACAAACCAAAACACCAAGCCGATGGCGGGCGTGCAAATCAAAAAGATGATGCCGAGCTTAAGGTCGATGGCAAGGGCCGCGCACATAGAGCCCACCGCCAAGAAGGGCCAGCGAATGAGCATGCGCACGCCCAGCGCCACGGCAAGCTGCACCTGGTTGACATCGTTGGTGATGCGCGTAATGAGCGACGGCGTGCCAAAGCGATCGAGTTCGGCATAGCTCAGCTTATTGATGTGCTGGTAGAGTGCGCCGCGGATGTCGGTGCCCATGCCCTGCGAGGTGAGCGCCGCCATCTTTTGGCAGACGAGCGTAAACGAGATGCCGATCACAGCCATGGCGGCGAGCACCATACCGTAGTGGACGACGGCGTTGACATCGCGTGCGCCAATACCCTTATCGATCATCTGGGCAATCACGAGCGGCGTAAGCAGGTCAAAAATCACTTCGATCAACTTACACGCAGGGCCAATCACCATATACCGGCGAAACTTACCACCAAAACGCCTGAGCAGCTCAATCATAGAAGGCGCTCCCTATCATCATCTCTCTTCAATCTGATTCATGATAGTACGGCGAGCCCTGGAGAAGCGTAAGCAACTCGTTACAGATGCAAGGGCGACGGTCACTAGCGCCCAAGGCATGTAGCAGCCGATGTTTTGGCAACGCCAGCGAGCGCCGCAAGACACGGGATTCAATTCTTCAGATAAATGCGCCCTCTACGGGTGATTTTTGGACGAAGTGGTCCCGGTGCCGGCGGGCTGTTTGGTAGTCGAGCGATCCCGCAGGCAAAGCCGAGGACCAGCGAGACACCAAACAGCCCGCCGGCACCGGGACCGCATCGCGGCACCAAAAAGCGCCCGTGCGCTCGATGGATTCGGATGCCCGACAGAGGCTCCTTATGGCTGCTTCCTTCCGGACCTGACCAGATTCGGAACATGTCGTCATCCGAACCCATCGAACGCGCTAGGCGCTCGGTATATCTTACCTGCTCCCGCCCGATGGGGCAAGGTAGCTAATTTGGGACGGGGCCAAAAAGACTACTTTTGAGTTGCGGTGGAATAGTTCCTGTTTTACAACCAAGGCCAAAAACAGGAACTATTCCACCGCAACTTATTGAGACTTGCCTGGATAAACTCAAATACGGCCGAGGTCGTAGGCTCGAGCGGCTGCCTCGCCGGCACAGATGAGGTTGGTTGTGGCTTCCTGGGGGTCGAGCGCTTGGTCAAGGGGCATGGGTCTGCGGCAAACCGGCAGAACCAAGTCGATACCCTGTCCATACACCGCATCCAAGCTGTCGGCACGACCGCCCACGACGGCGACCACCGGCTTACCGTATCGCTTCGCACGACGGGCCACGCCCACCGGTGCCTTACCGGCGGCGGATTGCTCGTCCATATTGCCCTCGCCCGTTATGACCAGGTCGACATCGCGCACGCGCTCGTCAAACCCCACGAGGTCGAGCACCGTCTCTACACCCGAGCGCAACTCGGCGCCGAGCGCCAGCAGTGCGGAACCCATGCCACCCGCCGCGCCCGCGCCGGGCACGCCGAGCACCGAGCCAAATGCCCGTGCGCCCTCGGGTGTGCGCAACAACCCCTGAGCCCGCGCCCTAGCAATCGCCGCATCGAGCAGGCGGCCATAGCCGACCATCCATCCGTCGTATTTGCCCAGGGCCTCGGCATCCCCCGTCGGCAGACCCTTCTGTCCACCGAACACCGCAAGCGCGCCGCGACGCCCCACGAGTGGGTTCTCGACATCGGAGAGCACCACGACACGCACGCCGCCCAGTACCTCAAGCGCCGGCGCCAAATCAACGCTCGCTACCTGCTCAAGGCCCGCAAGACCGGGGGCGACATCGCAGCCCTGATCATCGACCACACGCGCGCCCAGCGCCTGCAGCATACCGGCGCCGCCGTCGTTGGTGGCACTGCCGCCCAAACCAATATAGATAGTCTTTGCCCCGGCACGGACCGCACGGAGCATCAGCTCGCCCACGCCATAGGTCGAAGCCGCAAGCGCCGCCGATTCCGTGCAAGGCGAGTACCCGATGCCCGCGGCTTCGGCCATCTCAATTACAGCCGACTCGCGCTCGGCATCCACCAGCATCCGGGCAGACACGCGATCGCCCAAGGGCCCTGCAACCTCGCAGGTCAAAAGCTCGCCACCACGCGCGGCGACGGCATCGAGCGTTCCCTCGCCACCATCTGCCAGCGGCAATGTGCACACATCGGCATCGGGCCAAGCGCGGCGTACACCCTCGACAACCGCCGCCTCCGCCTGCGCGCTCGAAACGCTGCCCTTAAAGGAGTCGATCGCCAGCAGCACACGGCGGGGCCGGCGGCACGCGACACCAAAATCGACCGCCTCAACGGCAATATCTTCGGCACACGTGAGTGCCTTGGCATGAGCGGCATGCGCCTCAAGATCGGCCCCACAACCGCAGACAGCACCATCGGTGTCACGCAGCCCACTAAAATAGCTGCTCAACACCTCACGGCACTCGTCTACCAGAACGCCGGCGGTCACATTAAACCGATGGTTCAGGCGCGAATCGCCATTGAGGTCATACAGCGAGCCCACCGCGCCCGCCTTGGCATCGGCCGCGCCATACACGCAACGCCCCACGCGCGCGTTAACCATAAGCCCCGCACACATGCAGCAGGGTTCGAGCGTCACGTAGACCGTACAATCGGAAAGGCGCCAACGCCCAAGCGTCTGAGCGGCGGCGCACAGGGCCAAAAACTCGGCATGTGCCGAAGGGTCCTGGTCGAGCTCACGGCGATTATGCGCCCTCGCGACAATCTCGCCCGCACGCACCACCACAGCACCAATCGGCACCTCGCCCACTGTCGCAGCGGCGCGCGCCTCCGCCAGCGCCTCGCGCATGAACTTCTCGTCGATTTCGGTGATCGTCATCGTTCGCCTTCCCTGTTGCAAATTCAAAACGATGCTATCATTACGACTCACGGAGAGATGGCAGAGCGGTTGAATGCGGCGGTCTTGAAAACCGTTGAGCGCGAGAGCGTTCCGGGGGTTCGAATCCCCCTCTCTCCGCCACCTTAGTGATTCACCGGCGTCATGGTGCGCTCAAACAGCGCATCGACCACGTCGGCCATCTCGGGTCGACTCTCAAGATCGTGACCCGATTCCCACCAATTTGTGAACACTCGAATAATGCCACCGGCGATAAATTCCGATGTCGTCTCGAGCGAAACGGGCGCCAGGGCATCTTCGGCAAGCGAGCTCATCACGCGCTCACGGATTGAACGCGCGATGCGGTCGCAAATCATGCCGGTCAGCATGCCCGACATGCTGCTCGCCAAAAGGTTATCCATGAGCTGCTCATGCGCCAGAACCATATTCATAGCATCGTCAAAGACCTCATGGCGAAGCGCCTGTACATCCACAAGCGGCTCCGCGTCCGCTGCGTCGGTCTGGTTTTGCGGCAAGCCCGTCATAAGCTCATCGATATAGAAGGCAAAGTAATCGTTTTTATCGCGAAAATGCTTATAGAACGTCGTGCGGCGAATCAGGGCCCGGTCGCAAAGCATGGCAACCGTCAAATCCTCAAACCGATGCTCTTCCAAAAGCTCGGTAAAGGCGTCGAACAGGGCACGATAGGTTTTCTTGATGCGAAGGTCCATCCGTATCACCATCCTCAAGGCGTAGACAGCATTCCGTAATTTGTCGCATATCTTACACCTGTACCATCCGTTCGATATTGGCGCCCCCTCCCTGGTTGAAACAAAACGCTTACCGGAAAGTTCGGCACCACCAAAGGTTGCGGGTATACTAGATACGTTATACCAACAACGGCCGGCGCAAAACGCCGCTGCCATTCGAAACGGAGACATCATGCTTCCCGTCATCATCGGTATCGTTGTTGTCGTTGTGATCGTCTGCGCCATCGCTGGCATCTACAACAACATGGTTACCAAGCGCAATCGCATCGATAACGCCTGGCAGAACATCGACACGCAGCTGCAGCGCCGCAACGACCTGATCCCCAACCTGGTCGAGACCGTCAAGGGCTACGCCAAGCACGAGCAGGACACGCTCGCCGCCGTGATCAACGCGCGCAACACCGCCGTAAGCGCCACCACCCCCGAGGCCAAAATGGAAGCCGACAATGTGCTGACCGGCGCACTGCGCCAGCTCTTTGCCGTGGCCGAGGCCTACCCCGACCTTAAGGCGAACACCAACTTTATGCAGCTCCAGGCTACGCTCGAGGACACCGAGAACAAGGTGAGCTACGCGCGCCAGAGCTACAACGACTGCGTGCTGAGCTACAACAACGCCATCCAGACGTTCCCGGCCGTTATCTTTGCCGGCATCTTCCAGTTTAAGGAGCGCCAGGGCTTCGAGGCAGCTGAAGCCGCCCGCCAGGCCCCGACCGTCAAGTTCTAACAGATCCGCAGCGTATCCTTAATCGGGTATATGCATAAACCGCCCCGTCGAATGCATACTTCGACGGGGCGGTTGCTTTTTGCCCACAGGTACCCCAGAGGGCGGCGTGCAAATTTTGGAGTTTTCAGCATCCCGGAGCCCAAAGAAACAGGAACGGGCCCACAAAACCGCGTTGAGAACCCTGATTCAGAGCCCTCAGCACCTCAGGGATCACTCAGTTTTTTACAGGATGCGGCTCACGGCGCCTGACTTTCGCCCAAAATCCCGTATGCATGCGCACCCGGCTGCTGAAAACTCCCAAAAATGTACGCTCCGTCCCACCCCAAGCGAGCGGAAACCGGAAAACCGCGCACGCCCCTCTTCCTGGTGTGCGGTTTTCCTACAGAACTGCGCGGGGTCACTAGGGCTAAGCTCCTTATGGAGCCCACGCCCAGGCGCACTCCGCAGGACGAAAGAACCCCCGCCGCACGTAGTGCGCAGCGGGGGTTCTTTCATGTCCGAGGACGCGCCGGAAAGGAAGGTCGCCCTCGGCCGAACATACAAGACAGCTTACGCGACGGTGTAAACCCAGTTGTGCTTATCCTCAACAGCACCAGACTGAATACCAGTCAGGGTCTCTCGAAGTTTCTTCATAACAGGGCCGATCTCGGTGCAGCCAGCCGGGAAGGTCACGGTCTCGTCGGCGCCATAAACCTTGTTGTCAATCTCGCCGACCGGGGAGATAACAGCAGCGGTGCCGCACAGACCGCACTCGACAAAGGTGCCGGCCTTGACCTCGGCCCACTCGACGGGACGCTGATCAACGGTCATGCCCAGGTCCTGAGCGACCTGAACGAGCGAGCGACGGGTGATGGAGGGCAGGATCGAGTCGGTGTGCGACTGAGGAACAACGAGGGTGCCGTCCTCTTTCACGAACAGGACGTTGGCGCCACCGGTCTCCTCGACATAGGTGCGAGACTCGGAGTCGAGATACAGGTTCTCGGCATAGCCCTCGCGATGGGCCTCCATCGTGGGCTTGAGAGACATGGCGTAGTTCAGGCCGGCCTTGATGTTGCCGGTGCCATGCGGGGCTGCACGGTCATACTCGGAAACACGCAGCTTAACGGGCTTAAGGCCGCCCTTAAAGTACGGACCGACCGGAGTCACGAGAATGCGGAACGTGTACTCAGGAGCAGGAGCCACGCCAATCACGTCACCAGAGCCAATCATAAACGGACGCACGTACAGGGTCGCACCGGAGCCGAAAGGCGGAACCCAGGCGGCGTTGGCAGAAACGACCTGCTTGACAGCCTCAACGAACTTGTCCTTGGGGAACGGCGGCATCTCGAGGCGCTGGGCAGAGTTATACATGCGCTCAGCGTTCATGTCGGGACGGAAGCAGACGATGCTGCCATCCTCGGCGGTGTAGGCCTTCAGGCCCTCGAAGACCTCCTGGCAGTAATGGAAGATGCCGCCGCACTCGGAGACATGCATGGTGTGGTCGGTGGTCAGGCCGCCCTCGTCCCACTCGCCATCCTTCCAATGAGCCTCGTAGCTGTAATCGGTCTTCATGTAGCCAAAGCCGAGGCTACCCCAATCGATATCCTTCTTCTCGACAGTCATATGTCGCTCCTTACATACACAGTTGCATACTCGCGAACCCGCACGCAAGGACCGAGGCCGACCGTGTCGCAACGTCACACGCCCGGAGCGTAGAGCCGGACGGGACACGCGGGCAACATCGAAGCCGATGGCACGTCGATTCGCATGGACGAGATTGTACTCCCCGCGCGCGTCGGATAAAACGTTTTTCTTTAACTAAGTAAAGTATTTTCATTTGCTTCGGAATTCACCAGGGTAAATAGGCATCCTCCAAGCCGCGGCGTCCACTCGCCCCATGCGCCCCGCGACCGCCCTATCGATATGCTCTAAGTCGAGACGATGATTGGAACCCCCTTGGCAACTCAGAACAAACGCGAACACTTGACGGAAGACCTGCTCAAGCGGCTGTTGGCCAGTTCGAACATCGACGCCTATCTGGACGAAGGCGAAACCGTCGACCAAACGCTTCCCTCGTACTTGCGCTGCCTCATCGACGAGCGCCGCATCAAGCGCTCGGACGTCGCACGCAACTCGGGCCTTAACCCGACCGTTGTGTACGACATCTTTGCCGGCAAAAGCCGCCCCGGCCGCGACCACGCCATCATGTTGGCACTCGGTATCGGCTGCACGCTTCGAGAGACGCAGCGCCTTCTGAGACTCGATAGCGTCGCCGAGCTTTGGTGCAAGGATCGCCGCGACGCCATCGTCATCTGGTGCATCGAACGCGGCATGAGTCGCGCTTGCACCGATGACGAGCTCTACCGCTTGGGTGAAAAACGCTTTTGGGAACCAACCCACTCAAATAAACGCCCACGTCCGCGCGAGCCCCGCAGCTCTATCGTCTCCATACCCGATTCAGTTGCCAACTGAACAAACAGCACAATCGTTGGCATATTATTTTTGGGGCATTTGCCCAGCTACCATGAAGGGAGGACGGCTTGAACGACAACCAACTCATGCATGCCATGAGCCTCGACGACACCTATCGCGTCGAGCAGGTGCTTGCACGCGGCGAAGACGGCATTACCGAACTCGTCACGATTGACGGAGCCGGTCCCTTCGTGCGAAAGAAGATTCGACAGGAGCTTGCCCGCCGCAATGTATGGTCGGCACTCACAGAATGCAGCTCACCCCGCCTTCCCCGCGTCGAGGCGACCTACGAACTACCCGAGCACTTTGTTGTCGTCTACGACTTTGTGCCGGGTCGGTCGCTTTCCGAAGTTATCGAAACCGACGGGCCGTTGACGCCGGAAGAGGCGACATCGCTTGGCATCGAGCTTTGCGAGGCGGCCGAGGAGCTCCACAGACACGGTATCGTCCACCGTGACATTTCCCCCAACAATATCGTGGTTGCCGCAAACGGCGCGCACCTCATCGACCTTGGCATTGCCCGCATGCGCGTCGAAGGGGCAAGCAAGGATACGACCTCCCTCGGAACTTGGGGGTTCGCCTCGCCCGAACAATACGGCTTTGCCCAGACCGATGCGCGAAGTGATGTCTACTCCATCGGACGCGTTCTTGGCTTTGCGCTTACGGGTGTCCGGCCCGATGACGAGGCTTACGAGCAAATTCTTAAGAAGAATCTTGATGATGCACCCGCGACGCTCGTCCATGCCATCACGCGCGCCTGCTCGTTTGAGCCAAGCGCGCGATTTCAGTCTGCGGCAGAGATGGCAGATGTGCTCTCCGGCTCGTCTCGACCGGGAAACGACAGGGCATCTTCTGGCACAGATGGGCAGGTCGACCATGCCCAAATGGCGGCGGGTACGCATGCGCCTAAGCGCAATCCAGGCAAAAGCAGGACGCGGACCTTTGGCAGCCTGTTGCTAAAACTGACACTCGTCACCGCAATGCTTGCCGGGCTGATGGCAGTCGGCGCGATTGCCATCTCGACGTTCCACGCCGGCCAAAAAAGCAACAGCGGGCCCACGTCCTCATCGCAAGCCGGCCAGTCTGACGGCGTTTCGACATCCAAAAAAGCAAATACGGCAAGCGACGCCAGCCTCCTGTCCGCCGAGCTCTCGATCGCGGAATCAGGCTGGTCGGTTGATGGGCACGGGTACGTCCATTTTGGCATCGGCCTTAAAAACTCCGACGGCCCTGCCGCTATCGCATTTCCCACCATTAAGGTCTACGGATACGATGCGGACGACAACCTGATTTTTACGGATGAGAAAACCTACAGCGCCATCGAGCCCGGCCAAACCGTCTACTTTGGCGATCAGACGGGAAACGGCACCGCTCCCGCGCGCGTTGAGTTCGAGGCGGTCACACCCAGCGGCGTTGCACTTGCCACCGCCACCGAAGCACCGGTGTACGAAATTTTTGATAGCACCGAATCCGCTGGGGCAGACGGCATGCAGTCATTCTTGGCAAAGCTCAAACTCCAAAGCACACCGAGCGGCTTTGATAAGACCCAAGTGTTCCTATCGGCTATCCTGCGCGATAAGCAGGGCAACATCGTTGCCGGCTATAACAACTTTGCCGACTGCCCCGCCGTCGGTTCCACGACCCCCGTTTCGGTCGACGTCCACAATCCGCCCACGCACGCAAGCTGCGATATTTACGCAGCCCAGTGGTAGAACCGGGGCGCCGTTCGCCGACAGCATATCCGATTCAGTTGGCAACTGAGGAATCACAGCTCTCGTAGCCACACAATAAAATGACCAGCTCTGCCAAATGATCGCCAAAAGCGGAACAGGGTCTCAAGGCGCCCCAACGCCCTAAGCCCTTTCGATTCTTCCGAGTCGTTTCCCTTCCTAAGCGTGAGTTATATCCGACGAGCTGGCGAACGCAACCATACGATTTTTATGGAAGGCAAATATGACTTTTTGCCCAAAATGCGGAAACGAGTTACGCCCCGGCCTGCATTTTTGTCCTAAATTCGGCTCAGAGATAAACATCGCCAAATGCACTCCAGAAACCCACTGAACCGGTCCCGTCGAGCCCGTCTCCGACAATGCCACCTCTGGCGAGGCAAGTAACATCCCTCCAGTCCCCCACAATCCTACGAGCAATGCCGCCGCAGACGAGCTTCTGACAGCCTAGCAACGGCCGCAGACGTGCTTGGCGGCCTAGCAGCAAAGGCCGGAGCCATCGCGGCCGGCGCCGTGGGCGAACTCGCTAGCCGCGCAAAAGACGTCCTTGATAACGCAACAGCAGGCGCCGCTGGCAAACAGGAAGTGAACTCTACGGCGAATGATTCTCCGTACGAATGTCGGGATGCCTCCGAGCTCGATGAGTCCTTTAAGGCACGGCTACCAAAAACAGCTCACAACAAAGGCGTCTCGAAAGTTATTGATTCCATCTCCCGCGAATCCTCAGCCTTGGTATCACAAGCTCGGAAAAGCTAAGGACAAGCCATGCGCCCCGGCACCCTTGGCGAATCCTTGGAATAGCCGGCATCGGCGTAGCAATAGTTGCCATCGTTACAGTCGTAGCGATCGCGCTCGGTGCAAATGGCTCAAAGAAAACCAGCGAACCCGTTCAAGACGCCCCAAGCTATCCAGTCCATCTTTCCGTAGATTGCAGCGAGAATCTCCTCTTCTCTCGCTACGGCCTTGCCATCTACGTTGATTCAGAAAAAGTCGGGACCCTCGACCACGGAGCCGAAGATTCATTGGACCTCACGCTCGACAAGGGACAGCACACGCTTAGGGTCCCGAAAGCAGACGACTCAAGCGTCGACGGAAGGAAAACGTTTAAGGTCGATCAAAACGAAAAAGTCAGCTGCACCGTATATGCAAAACATGACCAGATAGAGATTAGCCTAAAAGTAAAGGCATCAACCGATAGTGGCGACAGCACAAAGGAACCATCACGGACAACCGAAAAGAAGAAAGAGAAAAAGAAAACGGACAGTGAGCCGACCCAAAAGAAGGAGACCGAAGAAGCAGAAACGGAGGATACTGACTCTCCCGAGCAAAATGCCGAAGCCGCACAGCCCGCTTCCGAACAAGATGCCGTCCTAACAACGACCAATTGCCCCGATCTTGCGACGCTGCTCTCCTCCAGCGACATGGACGCGAGCTGGTTTGTGTCCAAGTACGCAGGCAAGACTATTGAGTTTGACGGCAATATCGCCTACCTCGCCCCGCACGCCAACTACACCACGCGCTGGGATGTTTTGATCAACGCCGGCGACTATGACCCCAACCATGCTCAAGGTCCCGAAATGCAGTACGAAAACGTCAATACCTTAGACATGGGATTTGATGACAGTCTCGATGTCGGAACGTTAAGGAGTTGATAATGGCCTACTGCCCAAACTGCGGGACAAAGCTCGTTAATGGCGATGTCTTTTGCGGAAACTGCGGAAAGCGCATCGAAGCAGCCGCGACACCTTGTGAACCCGTTTTCTCGCAAGCGCCCACCGAGGAGACTGAGTCCCCTACAAAAGAAACGAAACCAAAATCCGGTATTACGCGCTGCCCCGCTTGCGGCGAGATTGTCGACAAGAATGCGGTCATCTGCCCCTCATGCGGCTTCGGAATCCGCGATGTGGCAGACGGCTCGATTGCGCTGCTTTTGCAGAAGCTCGACCTAATCGAGAGCAAGCGACCTCAAAAACGAAACAGCGATTCCCACACCACGACAGCAACTGACGAGCGCAAAATCAGCCTGATTCGAAGCTGGCCCATCCCCACCAATAAAGATGACCTTATCGAGTTCGCCGCCATGGCAAGCGGCAACTGCATCGCTCCCCCAAACGACTACATGTATCGCACTGCAGAAGACGCACTTGCCGATGCGTGGCGTTCCAAATTCGATCAGGCATACGCGAAAGCGGAGCATCTCTTTGGTGATAACGAGGACTTTGCGCTACTCGAAGAACTCAAAACTGACATTCAAAAGAGGGCCTTCATATCGAGGCTTCGTGCTTTGGGGCCTTTGATCGTGCTCGTATTGTTTAGTGTTGCCGGCATAGCTTTTTGCTGCATCATGTCCGCTTGTTCAGGGGAGTAAATCATGGCTAATCAAAATCGCGCCGGCATGATGGATGAAATCCGCTGTGATGAGAAGGACTATCTCATCTGGAAATGGCGACCCGCAAACAATGTGCGCCGTGAAAACGCAATCCGCTGGGGATCATCTCTCCGTGTGCGCGAGGGTTCTGTTGCCGTTTTCATCTGCCGTCGCAAGGGACAAGATGCGATCCAAGAGTTCATCGAGGGACCTTTTGATGAGGCGCTCAACACCTCCAACCTGCCCATCATTGCGAGCTTTGTCGCGGCGGCATATGGCGGTGGCACACCGTTTCAGGCAGAGGTTTACTTCATCAATCTTGCCAAGGTTGTTCAATCACGTTTTGCCGTGCGCTACTTCGATGTGTTTGACCAGCGGTTCCCCAATTTTGGAGTACCCGTTGCCGTGCGAGGGACCCTTACTTTCCAAATCGCCGATTACCGTGAATCCATCGAGCTCCACCGTCTTGATGAATTCACGCTCGAAGACTTTCAAAGTCAAGTTCGCGATGCGGTCTCGCGCAGAGTTAAATCTCTTGTCGCCAATATGCCTTCAAAACTCGGGATCCCTCTTTTGCAGCTCGCTGGCCGCACCGACGGCCTCTCGGAACTTGCCGACAACGACCTTTCTTCACAGCTGCGCAAGGTCTTTGGCATAGAGCTCTCGTCTTTAGACATCGCCGCCATCGACGTGGACGAGGAGAGCGACGGCTACACTCGGCTCATGGCGGTAACACGCGATGTGACCGAGGCCACCGTCCGAGCCCAAGCCGAAGCCAACATCAAGAACATCCATGATATGCAGCGTGTTCAAATGGAAAACCTGCAGGAACGTCTGCGTATTGAGCGCGAGGAAGGACAATATCGCGTCCACAAGCAGACTCAGACTGCTAACTTCCCCGCCTATCAGGTGGAGGCGCAAACCACCGTTGGCGTCGCTGGCGCAGAGGCGCTCGGACATATGGGCGAAAATGGAGCTGCGGACATCAGCCTCGGCGGCGATGGCAACGGCGGCATGGACATGGCTGGGATCGCCGCGGGCATGGCCATAGGCGGTTCCGTCGGTCGAAACATCGCCGGCGCGATGGACAACATGATGGGCAACACTCCGGTGGGAATCTCTGGCTCCCCCGTTCCCCCGCCCATTCCGCGGCAAGATCGTTTCCACGTTGCTGTCAACGGCGCGGCAACCGGACCGTTCGGCCTCATCACGCTGAGTTCCAGGGTTGCCTCAAAATCGCTTGCTCCCGAATCTCTCGTTTGGCAAGAAGGCATGGCAAATTGGATGCCCGCAAAAACTGTTCCCGCGATTGCGGCACTCTTCAATAACGGCCCCACCCCATCGCCGATTCCAGTTGATTAAGTCGCTGCGCGACGCTTGCTGCCAAGCGCATCGCGCGCCCACCTCCCCTCAAACGCAAACGGGATCCGTCGACTTCAAGCGACGGATCCCGTTTTGTTTTGGATAATGCAGCGCAACTGTTACCGCGTAGGTTTTAGCGCACGGATACTATGCGGCGTTCTATTTGCCCAGCTTTGCCTTCACTAGACCGACCACGGTCGGGATGATCGACACGGCTACGATGCCAATGATCAGCAACTCAAAGTGCTCCTGCACAAAGGGAATGCCGCCAAAGAAGTAGCCCAGCAGTGTAAAGACCGTCGACCAGGTAATGCCGCCCAGCACGTTGTAGATGACAAAATTGCGCCAGTGCATGCCGCCCATGCCGGCAATGAAGGGCACAAAGGTGCGGATAAACGGGAAGAAACGGCCGAGGAAGATGGCCAGGTGACCCCACTTGTCCAAGAAGTCCTCGGACTTTTTGATACGCTCGGGCGTCATGGCCTTGACCTTGCCCGAAGCGATGATCTTTTTGCCAAAGAAGTGACCGATCATAAAGTTGCACTGGTCGCCCAGGATGGCAGCGGTCCATGCTACGGCCAGCAGGGCCACGATGTTAAAGCCACCGTTATGGGCAAAGAAGCCCGAAGCAAACAGCAGTGAATCGCCGGGAAGGAACGGGAAGAACACCACGCCTGTCTCAACGAAGATAATGAGGAACACGCAGCCGTAGGCCATAAGCGGGCCGGCGGCGATCCAGCTGGCAATCGCGGTGCGCGGGTCTTTGAGTAGCTCGGCGATAAAATTGATGAAACCCATGAAGTAAAACCTCTCAGTTGTGGGCGCGGATACATCCAAGTTGAGCAGTATACGGTTGCGGTGCCCCCTCGTGCGCAACCCCACAAAAGCATGACTCCATTACCAGCAAGTTTGCATAACTGACACCTGTCATGCAAAGCCGCCAAGATTATTCTTCCTAATCCCTAGCGAATCGCTATACTTTATTGAATTGCATTGCCATGGCGCTAAGGGAGGGCGGCCGGTGAGCTTTATCAATACCATTCGCGAGGACATCAAGACCGTCCAGACGCAGGACCCCGCCGCGCAAAACGGTTTGGTCATCTTCCTTTCCTATCCTGGCCTGCACGCCAAGTGGAACCACGTGCCCGAGCACTGGCTGTGGGAGCACGGTCATCGCTCGCTCGCCCGTGTGCTCTCGCAAATCACCCGCCACATCACCGGGGTCGAGATTCATCCCGCTGCACAGATCGGCAAGCATTTCTTTATCGACCACGCCATGGGCGTCGTCATCGGCGAAACCACCATCGTGGGCGACAACTGCGTGCTCTACCAGGGCGTCACGCTTGGCGGCACCGGCAACGAAACCGGCAAGCGCCACCCCACCCTGGGCAACAACGTCACCGTGGGCACGGGCGCCAAGGTGCTCGGCAACATTCGCATCGGCAACAACGTCAAAATCGGCGGCAACTCGGTTGTCGTCAAGGACGTGCCCGACAACTGCACCGTCGTGGGCGTACCGGGACGCATCATCAAGCGCAACGGCTGCCGCGTGTTCGAGGAGAGCTTCGACGCCAAGCAGCACCGCGAGTACATGCCTGACGATGCCGCCGAGCAGTCCGCCCTCAACCGTCAGGGCATCACCGAGAACGCCCGCCGCGTCAAAGAACTCGAGCAAGAGGTAGCCGAGCTCAAAGCCCTCGTTGCCAAACTTGTGGACGAACGCTAGACGCGGACGGCCCATGACAACATTCACACCAGCGCAAAGGCGCGCCAGGGAATCTATCCCCGGCGCGCCTTATTTCCGATGCGACAAGGGGGCCGTCCCCATGTCGCATTATGCGAACTGGCTCAGATAGAGGTCGGCGTAGGCGCCCTCGGCAGCCAGCAGCTCCTTGTGCGTACCCTGTTCGATGATATTGCCGTGATCCATGACCAGGATGAGGTCGGCATCGACGATCGTCGACAGACGGTGCGCGATCACAAAGCTCGTGCGCCCGCGCATGAGCGCGTCCATAGCACGGCCGATGGCGAGCTCGGTGCGCGTGTCCACGCTCGACGTCGCCTCGTCCAGGATGAGAATCGCCGGGTTGTTGAGCAGCACGCGCGCGATGGTCAGCAGCTGACGTTGGCCCTGGCTGATGCTCTCGGCATCGTTAGCCACACGCGTGTCGTAGCCCTGCGGCATGGTGCGCACAAAGAAGTCGACCTGAGCGGCACGTGCAGCCGCGACAATCTCCTCGCGCGTCGCCTCGGGACAGCCATAGGCGATGTTCTCGGCAATGGTGCCATCGAACAGCCAGGCGTCCTGCAACACCATGCCAAACTGCTGGCGCAGCTCGCCGCGATCCATGCGGCTCGTGTCCACACCGTCGAGGGTAATGCGGCCACCGTCGATCTCGTAGAAGCGCATGAGCAGATTGATGAGCGTAGTCTTACCCGCGCCCGTGGTTCCCACCACTGCGATCTTCTGACCCGGCTCGGCGGTAAACGACACGTCGCGCATAAGCGGCTTGTCGGGCGAATATCCAAAGCGCACGTGCTCAAAAGCGACACGGCCCTCCACCTTGCCCGGCAGCTTGGCGGCGGCCGCCGGCAACGGATCGGCTTCCATCTCGGGCTCGTCGAGCAGGTCGAACACGCGCTCTGCGCTCGCCAGCGCGCTCTGCAGCGAGTTAAAGGTAAACGACAGCTGCGTCATGGGCTCGGACGCCTCATAGATAAACTGGAAGAACGCCTGGAACACGCCGACGGTCATGTGACCGGCAACCAGCATGCTGCAGCCCACAAGCGCAATCACGATCTGCGCCAAGCGGCCGATAAAGCGCACCGCGGGGCCGACGGCGTTAATCATAAAGTCGGCCTTGGTGCTCACGCGCGCCAGCTCCTTCGAAGCCTCGTGCACCTCGGCAGAGCTCTGGCGCTCGCGGTTAAACGCACGGATCACCAGACGGCCCGAGTAGCCTTCCTCGACCGCGCTCGTAATCTTGGACACCCACTCCTGGCGCTCGCCCGTCACATCGTGCGTGCGGCGCGAAACGACCTTCGTCGCCAGCAGCGAAAGCGCCGTAAAGAACAAAAAGACAAGCGTGAGCGGCACGCTAAACACGAACATCACGCTCACGGCGCCCACCACGGTACCGATCGACACCAGAAGCTGCAGCAAGCCGCGCTGCATGCTCTCGGACATCTTGTCCAAGTCGTTGGTCGCACGGCTGACGACCTCGCCGGGACGATGCGCGTCAAAGTAGGCAAGCGGCAGACGGTTGAGCTTTTGCGCGATGCGGTTGCGTAGGCGCAGGTTGAGGCGCTCAGCAACGCTCGACATAAAAAAGCTCTGGAGTGCGTAGAACGAGGCGGCGGCGGTCCAGATCATAAAGTAGATGAAGATGGTCCTGCCGCAGTTCTCCCAGGTAATGCTGAAGGTTGTGTTGTTGGCAAACGCCAGCTTCATGTGCCCCCACAGCTCATCGATGACGCGGGCGCTGTAAGCCGGCGCTGCGGTGTTAAAGATGACATAGAACACGATGCTCGCGAACACGATATAGAAGCGCCAATGGTCGCCGGCGGCCTCGCTCCACAGGCGGCGCACCGTCGCCCAGGTGTCGCGGGGTGTCTCGTCCTCGTCCTCGTCGTCAACGTCGCGCATGCGCTCCGCCTCGGCGCGGGCACGCTCGTCCTCGGCGCGCTCGTTTTCCTCGTAGAGTGCCTGGCGGCGAGCCTCACACTCCGCCGCTGCCTTGGCGGCTTCGTCCAGGTCGAGCGCGACGCCCGTCTCCTCGACTGTCTCTGCAACCGCGGCGCCATCGGCGACGCCCTGCTTCTTGAGCTCCTCGGTCATGCTACTCACCTACCTTCATCTGCGATTCCGCGATAGCGCGGTACACCTCGCAGGTTTCCATGAGCTCGTCGTGCGTGCCTAGGCCCACGATCTCGCCGTCTTTGAGCACCACGATCTGATCGGCATGCAAAATAGTCGAGATGCGCTGGGCGATGATGAGCACCGCGGCATCGCGCGTCTCGTCCTGCAGCGCATGGCGCAGGGCGGCATCGGTCTTAAAGTCCAGGGCCGAAAAACTGTCGTCGAAGATATATAGATCGGCGCGCTTCATGAGTGCGCGGGCAATGGCCAGGCGCTGGCGCTGACCGCCCGAGAAGTTCGTGCCGCCCTGGGATACCAGAGTATCGAGCCCCTGAGGCTGGTCGAGCACAAAGGTGCTCTGGGCAACCTCTAGCGCATGGAGCATGTCAGCCTCGGTCGCATCCTCGTTACCAAAGCGCAGGTTGCTTGCAACGGTGCCCGAGAACAGCCACGCCTTCTGCGGCACGTAAGCGATATGCCCGCGAATCTCACCTTGCGAAAGGTCGTGCAGATCGATGCCGTTCAGGCGAATGGCGCCCTTCGTTGCATCGTGGAAGCGAAGCAGAAGCTTGACCACCGTTGACTTGCCCGAGCCCGTTGAGCCCACGATCGCGGTCGTCTGTCCGCGGCGGCAGGCAAAACTCAGGTCGCACAGGGTGTCCTCGTCGGCATCATCAAAACGGAACGATATGTGGTCGAACACGGCCACCGCATCGGCCCCATCTGCGGACTCAGGCGCCCCGTCACCCAGCGTACGTTCGCCGTCCACGATGCTCGGCTCAATCTCCAACACCTGTTGCGCACGGTTCAGGCATGCGGCGGCGCGTGGGAGCGTCAGAATCACCATCTGCGCCATCATCACAAAGAACAGGATCAGGATCGCGTACTCCAGCACGGCCGAGATGCTACCGATTTGCATGGCGTGGACGCCCACGCGGTTGCCGCCCACCCACAGCACCGCCACCTCGGCGATATTCATCAAAAAGAAGCTAGAGCTGTCGAGACCCACAAACAGGTGGTTGACCTTGATGGCATTGGCCGCGTAATCGCTAAACACCTCGTCCAGGCGCTGCTCCTCGTGGCGTTCCTTATTAAATGCGCGGATGACGCGCACGCCCACGATGTTTTCGCGCAGCACCACGTTCATGCGGTCGATAAAGCTCTGCAGGCGCATAAAAATCGGCGCGGCGTTAGCCACCGTAAAGACCGCCGCCACCAGCACGATCGCAACCACCACGCCCAGCAGCGTGCCCATGGCGGGATCGATAAACCAGGCAAAAATGATGCCAGCCACGGCCAAGAACGGCACCGGCAGCACCAACTGAATCGTCTGAAGGACAGCTTGCTGAATCACGTTGATGTCGTTGAGCGAGCGCGTGATCATCGAACCCGTGCCAAAGCGCTCAAAGTCGCTGGCCGCGAGTTCGAGCGACTTGTCGTACACGGCATTGCGGATATCGCAGGCCACGTTGGCGGCCAGGCGCGCCGAAAGATAACAGCCCAGCACCGTGCCGCCGCTGGCCATGCCGGTCGCGATGAGCATGTACAGGCCGTTGCGTAAAATATAGTCGATATCGCCCGTGGTAATACCGGTGTTGACCATGTTCGCCAGCATCGTGGGAACCAACAGCGTACCGACGTTATCTATCAGCACCGCAAACAGCGTCACCGCAATCAGACCGCGGTACGGCCTCATAAACCTCATTAAGAGTCGCATGTGTCCCCCTCGCCCTTATCGTCAGCCTCGTTCTCGGCGGCCACTTGCCGTTTAAATGCCTCGCACTCTTCGTTAAGAACATGGGAGAACTTACTGACCAAGCGCATGATCTCGCGCTGTTCCCACGGCTCGAGCGCCTCGAATGCCTGTTGCTCGGCTTTTTGCGCCGGTAACGCGTAGCGCTTGGCAAACTGCACGCCTTCTTCGGTCAGTCGCACAACCTTGTTCTTACGACTGCCCTCGGCAAACTCCAACGTCGCAAGCCCTCGCGCCCTAAGCGTCTTGATCGCCGAATTGATGGTCTGTTTGCTGTAGAACCATTCACTCGTCAGCCGACTCACGGCAACGCTTCCGCCCGCCGCACTCGTGTCGACGAGCATCCAGTAGGCGCAGTCCGAAAGACCGCAGGCGCGCGCGAACTCCGAATAGATACGGTCAAGCCCGTTGAGCATCCGGTCGAAATCGACCGGGCTAACTGCACTATTCATCTTTCCCACCATTCGATTGTCCGAGTTTTGACCAATTTATATCTCTACATTAGTCCGAGTTTTGACTATCGTCAATAAGCTCGTTGCCTATGGTCGGCTCTACATAAGCATATCGACAAAAAAGACCGCCGGCGCGGGGGCGGCGCCGGCGGTTGCGAGAGAATATCGAGTGTTGGCTGTTAGGCAGCGACGGCCTCGTAGACCGTAGCGCCCGAGAAGCTGTCGTGCAGGCTCTTGCCGCAGATCCAAGGCAGCTCGACGACCTCGCAGACCGTGTTGACCAGCTCGGAGCAGTCAGTAAAGTGGCCCTTATCGTTGAGGGCCTCGCAATCCTGAACACGCCAATAGCCATCGGTGTGCGTGATGTAGTACACGTGATCGTTAATCGACACGAAAGCGCGCGTCTTGGAACGCAGCAGCTTCAGAAATCCTTCGAAGTCGGTCTCGACGACATCTCCAGCCTGGAACATGATAGTTACCTCCTTGCCCGGCGCCACTACGGCGCGTTGATAAACGTTGGTGCTCCTTTAGTAAAACCTTTATCAGAGCTTATGCGCGCATCATTTAGGCAAGTGGTAAAAAACCGCAGGGTAGACGGGATAAAACGTTTAACCATCCCACCGGTTTGTCACATTCTGGCTGAAGTTTTATGCAAACCAACTTTTCCACTTGGTAGCTTGCATTGTTTGGGGCCGACTGCGCGATTACGGTTTTGATTCGGCGGGTAAGAACGAGGCAACGAAACCAACGTCAGGAGGACCCATGGAAACCACCGAAGCGCTCATCCACCGCCGCAGCTGCCGCAAATTCAGCGATCGCCCTGTCGAGGCCGAGAAGCTCGCACGCATTATCGAAGCCGGCCAGTACGCGCCGAGCGGCATGGGACGCCAGCCGGTCACGTTCGTCGCCGTCACCGACCCCGCAACCGTCGAGCGTCTCTCGCAGCTCAACGCCCAAGTTATGGGCAGCAAGGGAGATCCCTTCTACGGCGCCAAGACCGTTGTGGTGGTGCTCGTCGACCGCAGCGCGCCCACGCACCTGGAAGACGGCTCGCTCGCCATGGGCAACCTGCTCAACGCAGCCTATGCGCTGGGCGTCGATTCGTGTTGGATCCACCGCGCGCACGAGGTCTTTGACTCACCCGAGGGACTGGAACTGCTGACCAAGTGGGGTCTGCCCGCCGACGGAAGCCTGCGCGGTGTGGGCAACTGCATTCTGGGCTACGCCGAGGACGCACTCCCCGAGGCCAAGCCTCGCCGCGACAACGTGGTGTATGTTCCGCCGTTCTAACGAACGGCGGACCGCTTGACGCTGCGTGGGCCGCATTCACGCCAATCTGACGTTCAACTTCAAGGGCGCGATCAGAAGGTCAGCGCCCTCTCATTTCACGTCACCTTGGCGCAAATGCGGCCCGCTCGCTGTTGGCGACTGACATCGACCGCGCCATTGGTGACATCTAGTCGACCGGATGGTAGAAGGTGTCGACGACCGTTTGCTTTACGTTGTCCTGGTCCAGGTAGAACTCGGCGAAGGTGTCGCCCTGCTGCATGGTGCCCTGCAGCGTCACGACATCAAACGAAGTCAGGCCGTGCTCGAGCATCGTGGTCGCCAGATAGCTGAACTCATCGAGACCCAAATTGGTCCACGTATAGTCGCCCATGGCCTGGTACAGGCTAATGAGCATGGCGGGGTTGCTCTTGGCACTGCTGAGCACCTTCGATGCAAACGCCTGCACGTAGCTCACCTGGCGAGCTGTACGATCCAGCGAAGACGTTAGATTCGTCGTGTCGCGCCACTGCACGTACTTTTCCGCCGTTGTGCCAAACAGCGTGGTCTCCTGGCCCTCGATAACCGACGTGCCCGGCACACTCTGCGTAGGCACCAGCGTCACGCCACCGATGGAGTCATTAATGGGAGCCACGCCCTCGATATTGAGCGTGTAGTAATAGTCGACCGGAATGTTATCGAGCACGCGCGAGGCAGCGGCGGCCGTCAGCGCCGATGAGTTATCGCCATCGGTGCCATAGGCAAACTGCAAGCACAGCTGCTTTGTTACCTGTCCGGCAAACGAACCATTGGAATACGTATCTACGGCAACCATGCTGTCACGCGGGATGATAATGCCGCGAGCCTCGCCCGTGTCGGTATTGAGCGCCACAACCATCACGGTATCGGACTGGCCCTTCTGGGTGCCGTCATCGTTATTGCGGCCGTCAAAGCCGATAAACGCCACCGTGGCCATATGCTTGTTGAGCGCATACTTCTTGCCGTTATAGGTAATGGTGTCGCCCTTGGCTTTAATGACCTTTTCGGCCTTTTCCTCAATCTTCTTTTTGCCCTGGTTCACGCTGTGATTCACAAAGCCCCAGCCGGCAGCAGCAACCGCACCAATCACGAGCAGCACGATCACGAGCGTGCGAATGCGACGACGACGCTTGATGCGCTCAATCGACTCTTTGGAGCGTCGACGACGCTGAGGTGCCGCCTCATCAAGCGAAGGCCACTCTACCTCATCAACAGGCTGCGCCGCAGCTTCATCGGTCTTTGCCGATGCATCGGATGGAGCCTCGGCCTTGCTCTGGGATTTTTCGTCAGGTTGGGGCGTCGGAGTGCCTTTGGTCTCCCATTGAGGCTCGACAGGCTCCGCTGCATCCTGAATCTGCTGTTCGGGACTGTTTACTTGATTTTCGTCGGGATCCACCGCATCGATAAAGTGCTTGCCACGGGGGTTCATGACTATTTTGTCTCCTGGTCGCTGGTTAACACACCGCTCACAATATAGCGCGAGTTGCCCTGCGAGCTATCGAGCATGCAGGTGCTCAACTGCACAATCTTACTATCTGCATCAAGTGTCACGCCGTCACGTACATTTTTGAGCAATGCGTCCGGATTACAGACAGAATTAAAGTAGTCCTGGCGCACGGCAGGGTCGGCAAAGTTAAACGAGTTGAGAATGTGGCGGTCGTCATATTGATAGGCCGAGACAATCTTGTACTTCAGAATATGGCCCGGCGTGTAGATATAGAACTCGCCGTTCTCGTTAAAGAAGTTCGCGTCCTCAAAGTTATGCAAGTTGTGGAACACGCCGCCGTTCACATGGCCGTAGATCACCGTGACGGGATCGCTAAAGTCGCGCGCGTTTGCCATCTGACTAAACGCTGTGCCGTAGGGGTCGTACTTCCCGTTCTTGTCGTGGTCCAGATAAAACAGGTCGTCCGTCGTGCTCTGCAGCAAGGGCGTGTTGATATCCGCACCCGGAATGTAGAGCCACGCATAGATGTCGGGGTTTTCTTGAAAAAGCGGGGCAAAGTCGATGGGATTATCGGGCAGCTCCTTGCCCTTTGATTCGACCTTCGTGGCGGGCTTGCCTGTTGCACTCATCTCCTCGGCACGCTGCTGCTCTAGATGATTCATATAGAGCACGTAGCCGCCGCAGCCGACTGCAACCAGCAACAACACTACGAAAACGCCCTTGAGTATTGTGGCGCGACGCTTTTTGTCCGAGTCGCCCATATGCTTGACTTCCATATGCTTGCCCTGCGGCTGCTGTGCCATGGTGTTCCCTTACCCTGTAAATTGGTCAAAAAAAGGACCCGCACAAGTACGGGTCCTCAAATCTTACGGTTGAAACCGTATGTGTGCTAGTTGTTCTTGCGAAGAGCAACAAAAGCGCAGGCAGCGCCAGCGGCGGCAACAGCAGCCACAGCGGCAACAGCGGTGGTGTTCACGCCGGTAGCCGGAGACTTAGCGCCGTTGTCGGTGGTAGCAGCGCCAGCAGCGGTCTTCTCAGCCACGATGGTGTAGATGGAGAGCTTGGTGACCTTGAACTCGACCGTGCCCATGTTGTTGGCGGTCAGGTTCAGCTGATCCTTAGAGCCGTCGTTGTGCTGAACGTAGACGGTAACCTTAGCATTGGCGTAAGCCTTACCAAGGTTGAAGGTGACGGTCAGCGGGTTGGACTCGGAAACGGTGCCGGCCTGGGACTCGGTGATCTCAAAGGAAGCGACCACGTTGGCGCCGGCAGGGGTACCCTCGGCGTTCTTAGTGGTGGACGCAACCTTGACGCTGGCGTTGTCGACGCTGGCGGTCACGTTGTTGGCGCCGGTGGCGGTAGTGTTGGCCGGGCTCGGGGCGGCGAAAGCAGCCACGGGCAGAGCCAGGGCAAGAGCGAGAACGCTCAGTGCTGCCATGAATCTCTTCTTCATGTTAGGTACTCCTCAACTTGCAGCTTGTGGACCTTTAAGTGCCTAGTAGTATAGCCCTTTTTTGTAAATTGTGACTAATGAGTTCCATATGAAACAACATTGCTGCTTTTTTGCTCACTCATTGGCCCCAAACAGCGACTTAGTGTGATGGTTCTGTGACTTATTGGCCTTGTGTTACGGGCGTGACCTGCGAACCCGCGCCGTTTGCACCGGTTTCGCTATCCTCGCTGTCCGTATCCTCGCCCTCATCCTTTTGGGCATCGGCGATCGTTGCGGCAGCGGCAACAATACCGCGCTGAGGCGCCACGCCCGTCTGTGTCTGAGCGCCCTCGACAAGCTCCGTGCCGGCATGCGCGAGCTCAGCAGATTTGAACATCGCACTCAGGTCGACCCCGCCGCCAGCGTAGCCGAGTGCAGCAAGTGCGATGACAATCGCCGCAACAACGACAGCAATCGGAACATAGCGATGCCACCCAGCGGGATTGAGCCCACTTCGGCGAGCAGCGCCACGGCTAATGTAGCCCAGCGTTCCGTCGTGTTTGAGCTTAGAGCCCACCACGCGCTTGCGCCCCCACAGCGTCGACTCGGCCTGCATGGCCAAGCGAGCGCTTGCCGAAGGATAGCCGTATTTGGTGCGCTTGAACGAACCGTCGAACCCCGAGGCGCTTTTGCCCCACATCCGTGAAGTCGTGCGACGGTTGACCGGCGCCGCGGGCTTTCGAGCCCGATTTGTTTTTGAAGTCTCCGCCATACTCCCCGCACGCCGTAACACAGTCGAAACAATACTGCTTTGGACTGTATCACACGCGCCGCGCGCGGTCACGGGCGCCTCGCTTAACGGTCGTCGTCCTTCAGCAGGCGCCACAGGGTCGTACGGCTTATGCCTAGCACTTCGGCAGCTCGGGTCCTGTTGCCGTGAAGGTGGTCTACGACCAGCCGTGCGATATCGCGCTCGGTATCGGCCAGTGGGCGCAAGATATACAGATCGCTATCGAGCGTCGGGGCACCAAAGGTCGCGGTCTTGATAACGTCCTCTTGGGCGAGCACCTCCTCCGCCACCGCCCGCTCGGCTGTACCCGTCCTCACTAATATATAAAGTCGTTCCGAAACCTCACGAAGCTGTAGATAGTTACGGGGCCATCGATAGGCATCGAGTGTCTTTGCCGCCGCGGACGACAAGGCGGGTGTTGCCGTCTCAAACATATCTGCCAGATACTCCAGATAGCGCGCAACCTTTTCCGACGCGCCGCCCTGCTCGGCAATCGCCGGCGCCACACTCACTGCACAGGCCAGACGCTCGGTTACAAAAGCGGCCTGATCGCTTTCGCCGCCGCCTGGCATGTCGTTTGCCGTCAACACCACATGGCAACGAGTTGCGAGCGCCGTGTCGATCATTGCGGACACGAGCTCGCGCAGGCGTTGGGGGCTAACAGCATGCCAGCCGCCCATGCAAAGTGTCAGCCCCGTTTGGAATAGCGGCGATTCGGAACTTTTGAGCAGATGACGCCAACCGCGATCCGTAAGCTCATCGAGCGCAACGGACACAAAGGGCTGATCGGCATAGAGTCCATCCAGGTACAGGCGTTTTGCAATCTGATCCTGTCCCGCGCCCAGCTCGCCCTCGAGCATAAGGGGCACTCCGCGCGCATAGCTCTCCCGTACGGGGGCAGCGACCGCTGCCGCGTCTTCGACGATGCCGTACGCGCTCGATTCGTAGCGGGCCTCAACTTCGTCGGCGTTGAGCCACTCGATGCCCGCATGCGCCGCGGCGGCGCGCACCTCGCGGACCACGATGACCCAAAGGCCCCCGCCCTCTTTGTCGGTGGGGCGAACGGTCAGGCTCAGGCGCGTACCCGCACGCCCCATAACCAGACGCGCGCCGTCTCCTATACGGTCGAGGCGCTCAGCGACAAAAGCCGCCACATCCCGCTCAAGCGCCGCGTCATTCATGGTCGAGATCGCGACATCCCCACGCGCATCGATTGCCAATGCCGAGGCCCCGGCAGCAGCTAGGGCATCGGTCAAGATGTTCAGCTTGGCATCGCTATCCATGATTTGCCCCTGTCCGCGGCGACGTGCAACCGCCGACGGTCGCACGACCGAGTGTTTCAAAATTGAACGATATTGCTCACCAAACACTATAGGGCAGAAAGCGCCGTCCTGCGAGTATAGGTGTTGCCCCGCATCGCCATCCTGGCGGGGCGATAAGAGCTCTTCGGGAACTATTAACCTGCGGACAAGCCATACCCGCAAGAGCTCCTATCGCTCCACCGCGAGAATGCGGCAACCAGCAACCAGCACGCAAATAAGCTACTTCTCTACCAGATTCCCAGCACGTGCTGCATTCCCAAACCCATGCACGCAATGCCAATCCAGCAGCAAAAGCCCAATGCGATGGGCTTGCCGCCTTTTTTGACCAGCTCGACGATATCGGTATTAAAGCCAATAGCCGCCATGGCCATCACGATAAAGAACTTCGACAGCTCCTTGATGGGCGCCGTAACGGACGCGGGAAGCTGAAACACCGTGGTGACCACACTCGCCAGCACAAAGAACAGCACAAACATAGGAAATGCGCGCTTAAGCGAAAACGTGCTTTTGGCGTCGCCGCCGGCCTTGCGCGCCAGATGCATCTGCCAGCATGCGAGGACCAACGTGATGGGAATAATGGCCAGCGTCCTGGTGAGCTTGACTACCGTAGCGCTCTCGAGCACATTGGCGCCGGGATGCATACTGTCCCAGGCGCTCGCCGCAGCCGTTACAGACGAGGTGTCGTTGATAGCGGTACCGGCAAACAGGCCAAAGCCCTCGTTGGTCAGCCCAAGCATGCCTCCAAGCGTTGGAAACACGAGCGCCGCGATAACGTTAAACAGAAAGATGACCGAAATAGCCTGGGCAATCTCGCGATCGTCGGCTTCGATGACAGGCGCGGTCGCGGCGATGGCGGAACCGCCGCAAATCGACGAACCCACACCCACAAGCGTCGCGATCTTGCCCGGCACGTTCATAACACGGCAGAGCACAAAGGCGATGACGAGCGAGGTCAAGATCGTAGCCACGATAATCGGCAACGACTGGGCGCCTTTGGACAGAATCTGCGAGAGGTTCATGCCAAAGCCAAGCAGGATAACCGCGTACTGCAAGACTTTTTTAGACGTATAGGTGACGCCGGCGGCGAGCTGTTCGCGACGATTCTTGGGAAAGACGAGCGCCAGAACCATGCCAAAGAGGATGGCAAATACCGGCCCACCGACCACCTCAATCTGTTTGCCGAGCAACGACGCTGGGATGGCGATGATCAGGCAGAACAAGACACCCTTCCAGCGCTCGCGTACAATATTTACCAGTTGCATATGGGATTCCTTCTTTCTATTTCACGTTTGCGACGGCTTATGATACTGCAACATCGAGCACAGCCATGCGCAAAAACAGACTAAGATGCCGCAATAGTTCTCGGGCAACAACCGAATTACCCAGCGCGGAGAGCTGATTCGCGGCATAATTAACGACTGACATATGAGTGTGATAGAACAGTTGCGAGGCACTATGGAAGAATCGATGCACGTCGGCGAGCAGGAAACGAGCCTACAGGACCAGTCCTACCACACCATTCGACGCAAAATAGTCTACCTGGACTACAAGCCGGGCGAAAAGTTGGGCGTCAAGCAGCTTTGTGACGACCTAGATATGGGGCGCACCCCTGTGCGCGAGGCACTGGTGCGTCTGGCGCAAGAGGGCCTAGTGCGCACCGTGCCCCAAAGCGGCACCTATGTCTCGCCCATCAACCTCACCCTTGCCGAGAGTGCCTGCTACATTCGCGAACACCTGGAAAAGCAGGTGATTGTGGAGTGCTGCGCCCGTGCCACCTCGGTAGGCATCGGGCAGCTCGACCGAGCCATCGCGCTGCAGGAAAAAGCCATGGCCGAAGAGGACCGCATCGGCTTCTTTTTAAGCGACAACCTCATGCACCGCATGATCTTTAGCATCGCGTGCCGCAGCACCGTGTGGTCGTGGCTCGAGGCGACCAATGCCGACCTGGAGCGCTTCCGCTGGCTGCGCGCCGCGACGCAGGCGCTCGACAATCAGGAGATTGTTAACGAGCACAAGCAAATCCGCCGCGCCATCGCCGGTCGCGATCCTATCGAGGCAAGCTTTTTGGTCAGCAAGCACCTGCATATGATGTTCCGCAACCAGACCGAGGTCCTGGACCAATATCCCGAGTACTTCGAGACTAGCAAGCTCCGCTAACCTGCCAAAAAGGGACAGGTTTATTTTGGCAGGTTTTACCTGGGCAAATGCAGCAAGGCTCGGCTCCGCC